>Ga0115550_1000039_pt1 | contig 141824 bp, 126 predicted proteins | sample COGITO_mtgs_1005_FD_87177 | JGI IMG/M metagenome (GOLD analysis project Ga0115550, IMG submission 87177) | Pelagic marine microbial communities from North Sea - COGITO_mtgs_100511 | ecosystem: Environmental > Aquatic > Marine > Epipelagic | place: Germany:Helgoland, sampling site Kabeltonne...
CACCGAAAAACGGCACTGAAGTTCTGTTGATTGTGAAAAGCAGAGCTGGAATGCCGCACGGTAAGCTTGTTGGTCATTACATGGGTGGCGGTCACTGCATTAGTGATCACCCTCCAATCGACGTAGGCTGGTACTTCTGGAATGGCTGCATGTTTGACAGAGCCGCACAACCGTTAATGTGGATGCCACTACCAGAGGTTAACCAAGAAGCGCTCAACAAATTAGCTAATGCCGCCAAAGCAAAAGAGGTGGCTGCATGAAAGTAACCGACCAACAACTGATGCAGGCCATCTGGCGCCTGCAGTTAAGGCAGCTTGCCAGCCGAGTCCTTGATCAGTTTGTGGGTGGCTGTTATGCCACTCGCAAAGATGATGAATTCTATCAGTTTCACTCCAGCTATATGCATGGAGGCATGGTTAACACAGATCTCAGTGATTCACAGCGCCGCATCCGCATCAAGCGCCTGATTGCTTCGGGTCACCTGTATCAAAACAACTGCAGAAGTTTCTGTATTCAAACCCATCAAGCAGCTGAAGCCTTTCAAGCAGCTCGACAGTTTTGGCTGAATAAAGGTGTGCCGGTTTTCATTTATAAGCAAGTCGAGCCGGTACCACTAAACAAAGAAGTGCTGCTGGCCTGGCAACAACAGTGTGAGGCGTACCTGGTTAAATTATTTGGGGAGTTGGCGGCATGACCAAGAAATACTCAATCATCTACGCCGATCCGCCCTGGTCTTTTAACAGCGTGAAGCCCGGCGGCAGCATGAAGTCAGGCGCGGCCGCAAAGTACCCAACCATGACACTTGAGCAGATGAAAAAGCTGGATGTTCCGGCAATCTGCGAAAAAGACTGCGTGCTGATCATGTGGTACGTCAGTAGCCAACCTCAGGAAGCTTTAGATCTGGTGAAAGCCTGGGGCTTTACCCTTAAAAACATGAACTGCTTTATCTGGCAAAAGCTGACAACAAATCTAATGCCCCATTTTGGCATGGGTTACTGGACCCGGGCTGGTGCGGAATGCACGCTGATTGCTGTTCGTGGCAAGCCAAAGTCAGAAAACAAAGCTATTCGCCAGGTGCGAGCTGAAATGCTGGGCGAACACTCAGAAAAACCGGCTGTTTTCCGTGACGAAATTGTGAGGCTTTGCGGCGACTTGCCGCGGCTTGAAATGTTTGCCCGCTGCGTTCCGGCTGGCTGGGATGTTTGGGGCAATGAAGTTGAGAAAAGCCTGACGATTGCCGGTGAGCCTGAAGCACCAGCGCCGCAGGTGTCGCCAGAAATCAACCACAAGTGGTCAGTTGAGGTACGTGAGCTGGTTGAGTCAGCACTGGACCAGTGCCCCTGTGAACCTAACGACCAGCTCTATGTAAATCTTTACAGCCAGGCCAATGCACTGCGCCTTAAAGGCAAAAACAACGAAGAAGCTATTCAGGCCATTGTTCAAACTTTAAAGGCAGTCACTGCCGAATACTTAGAAGGTAACACAGCATGCGCGCCTTAATCATCGACAACTTCGCCGGTGGTGGCGGCGCCAGCACTGGTATCGAAATGGCTATCGGCCGTTCAGTGGATATAGCAATAAACCACGATCCGGATGCCATCGCAATGCACACGGTCAACCACCCGAACACCCTGCATTACTGCGAATCGGTGTTTGATGTGGATCCGCTGCAGGCAACTGCCGGGATGCCGGTTGATTTGGCCTGGCTGAGTCCTGACTGCACTCACTTCAGCAAAGCGAAAGGATCAAAACCAGTTAGCAAGCTTATCCGAGGCCTTGGCTGGATTGCTGTTCGCTGGGCGTTAAAAGCTCGACCAAAAACCATGATGATGGAAAACGTTGAAGAGTACAAAACTTGGGGGCCACTGGTTGCTGATGCAGAAGGCAACCACTTTCCATGCCCTGACCGCAAGGGCGAAACCTTTGCAGCATTCGTTGCGGTATTAACCACTGGCATTGCTGCTGATCACCCCGCTCTGGCTGAGTGCTGCGAGTTTTTGGGCATTACGGATCCGGCGCCACTGATTAAGGGGCTTGGCTACAAAGTCGAATGGCGGGAACTGCGTGCCTGCGATTATGGCGCACCAACCATTCGCAAACGCCTGTTTATGATCATGCGCTGCGATGGCCGTCCAATTGTATGGCCAGCGCCAACACATGGAAAACCGGATAGCAAAGAAGTGAAAGCCGGTTTACTGAAGCCTTATCGAACAGCAGCTGAGTGCATCGACTGGTCACTACCATGCCCCAGCATTTTCAGCCGCAAAAAACCATTGGCAGAGGCGACAATGAAGCGGATTGCCCGGGGCTTGGTTCGTTATGTGATTGAGGCTCAGCAGCCCTTTATCGTTACCTGCAATCATTCTGGTGATCACTTTCGCGGCCAAGGCCTGACTGAACCATTTAAAACTATCGTGGCCAGCCGTGATGCCCATGGTTTAGTCCAGCCTGTTTTATACCCATTACATTCAACATGGTTTAAGTGCGGTGTTTGTGAAAACGTTTATCAGGATAAGCACGAACATGGTTGTGACTGTGGCGAGATAAACAACCGCCGTGAAGCTTTTCAAAGCGAGGTTGAGCAAGCCTGTGATAGTGACTCTTGGAGTTACAACGGTTTTGCCCCTTTTATAACTGAACATGCCAACGCCAGCAATCAACGGAACATGCCCGCAGATGAACCGCTGCGTACTATTTGCGCCCAGGTTAAAGGTGGACACTTTGCAGTAGTGGCACCGGTGATTGCTCGCCAGTTTGGCAGGTCAGTTGGTCATGCTGCAGACGAACCAAGTGCAACTATTACCGCCGGTGGCGGGGGGAAATCTCAGCTGGTGGCAGCGTTTTTGGCAAAGCACTACGGCGGGAACTACACCGGTCCTGGTGCTGATATTGCCGACCCGCTGCCAACAGTTACTTCAGTCGACCATAACGCACTGGTAACCAGTCATCTGGTGAAGCTTCGTGGCACTTGCCGCGATGGCCAACCGGTTACTGAACCTATGCCAACAATCACCGCCGGCGGAACTCATGTCGGCGAAGTCCGGGCATTCCTGCTGAAGTATTACGGCAACGAAGCTGACGGCTGTGAACTGCAGGATCCACTTCACACAATTACTGGCCGCGACCGTTTTGGCCTGGTCACAGTAAATGGTGTCGACCATGTGATCGTCGATATCGGAATGCGGATGCTGCAGCCGCACGAGCTGTTTAAAGCCCAAGGCTTTCCGGATGACTACATCATTGATCATGACGCCACTGGCAAAAAGATGACGAAAACCGCCCAGGTTGGCCGCTGCGGCAACTCGGTACCACCACCATTTGCTGAGGCACTGGTTCGCGCAAACCTGCCAGAGCTTTGCACTCATGAACAGGAAGCAGCTTAATGGCATTCATCAAATTTAAAAGTTACGGACGTGGTCACGGCCAGTATGTGAATGCAGCTCGGGTAGTTTCTTTTAGTCAGATTGACCAGGGCAGCAACTACGGAACAGAAATTAAAATGGATGACGGATCGCATATCAATGTTGGCGACTGGCCATGTGATGTAGAAAAGTTATTGAACGCAGCCAATTCAAACATCTTGAAGGACGAAAAATAATGGCAACTACCATCACCGGCAAATTAAACAAGCAGGCCAGCATTTTTCAGGCTGGCGAATCAACTGGCTTTGGCGTTCGGCTGGGCGTGAAGTATTACGATCGCGAAAGCAAGACTGAGCAATGGTGCAACTATGAAGCCGTGGTGTTTGCTAAAGCCCCCGCGCAAATTCAGTTCTACCAGCAAGCATTGGTTGAAGGTGCAATCATCGAAGTAACAGGCGATAAGCAGCGGATCAAGCAATTCATGGGTGCCAATGGTTTAAATCTGACTATTGAAATACTTGATGCCAGGCTTGGCGCGGTGTTTTCACCACAAGCGCCGTTACCTGCTCAACAGCCTACTTATGGTCAGCAGCCAGTTTATGGTCAGCAACCTACATACGGTCGGAGGTAATTATGGGTGCGAACAGTGCAAATGATAGCAGTTATGTCGAAATTATTACTGCTCAAGAAGTCCAGAAAATTCTGGGGATTAAAGAATCGGCGTTCAGCCGCTTCAGAAAAAACAACCCTGACTTCCCTAAGCCTCTGCCAGGTATAGGCAAGCGACTTTTCTTAAAGCCTGCAATCGTCGCTTTCATTAATGCAAAATGTTCAATGCAGATTGCCGGTTAAATCCGGCAATAGCCTTCTGGTTTAGTGGCCCAGATCTCACCTGATATCCAATCTAACCCGACAGTCCATTACGAGCGTGATGAGGACATTAACACTTTTTTCAGCCTTGATTTGGTTGTAGTGGATTTTTGTGCAACATATCTAAGCGTCACACACAAAAAGAAGGAAAACCAGCACGTCGGCTGACCAAACTTGGTTAATTTTTCATTCATAACCAGTTACATACCTGCTTTGTAATGCCTCTTGGCTAACTCCAAACAAGTCGACAATAGATTCGTAATTAGCCTGTGGAGACTTGTTAAAAATTTCGAGCAAATTTACATCCTCATTTTTTGAGTACGTTAAAATTGCCCCGTATCTCTTCATCTTTTTATACTTTATGAGGGTTTTTGCATAGGCTGGAAACTCCTCCAAAAAGCTATCAAGCTCTACTAGTATGTCATCAGTAAGTTTTACTACATGCTCTGTCAAATCAACTAATGACGAAAGCTGTACAGCACCCACACAACTAAGCACTTCGTCCAAGGTTACATCTGCATGCGCCTTGTCTGAATACATTTTTAACACAGCCTCTGTGATAGGGCCTTCTATCTCGTTACGCTTAAGCCAAAGCTCTTGAAGATAATTATAATTGTGTATCATTGCTCTAATTCTCGGAATCTGACTCCACTTTGCGATTTTACCAGCTCCAGCTTTTGGGACTATAAAATACAGCTCTGAATAATTCTCTTTAATTGATTGACTTGAGAATAAAACCGAAGGAATAGCCAGAGCCCTTTGAATTGGCTTTTCTGTGAGGGTGCCATGATAATTCTGTTTGATAGATATAAGATTTGCTCTCGCCTCGTCAGCCAATAGTGTCCATTTATTGACTGAATTCATCTTATGTTTTTCTACAGATATTTTTTCTTGATACCGGAAAAATAAAAGCGCTACAGCACCACCGAGTATCGCTGAAAAAAATGCACTGGCAATTGGAAATATATAATCTTTAAAGAGATTTGGTTCGGACCTCAGACTTTCGATTGCCTTGACTATTAGCTTAGCTTCTTCTTGCATCAGTGTTCCTAAATTTAATAACTTAATAGTCGGCTTTCAGCCCGCAAGTCGAGCATTTCTCTGCCTTCTTTCATGATTTATACTCATACCAAGCTAATGCTGATGCACCATTATTTCAATAGTTTTCTTAAATCAGTAAATTTATATAAACAGTGCGCTAATTGTTCTCAAATTTACTCAAACTGGACACTTAGGAATTTATCCGGTGCTTTAAACTAATATAAGACGAAGTAATCTGGCATTTACCATTAGTCTTCTTTTGGGTCTAAGCTGAATTTTCAAATTTCATCGAGCTCGACTTTGCAAAGTCGCTAGATCATCTTAGGACCAATACACTTCTGGCCAACTATAAATCAGGTCCAGAGAGAAGCATCCACCACTTTTCGTATGCTTCGCGCTGTTCATTTATCCAGTCATGCCTGTTGTAAACCGCCATCACCCCACCGAGCTTGTGCCCAAGCATCTTCTCTGTCACATGCGGAGGAATGTTTATCTCTGATAGCCTGGTAACGATTGTTCTGCGAAAATCATGCGGAACGAAATCATCAATTTTCAGCTTGGCGCGGATCCTTCTCATAGCTCTTGCAATCGCATGCGTAGTGATTGGCTTCAGTAAATTGCTATCCGTTGAAGGAATAACGTGTTTAACCGGATAAGCCATTTTTAGCTCTTGTAACAGCCGAATTGATTCAACCGACAAAGGCCGCCGAATTGTATCGTTTGTTTTGCTGCGACTAGCAGGTAAAACCCATATGCCGGCACTTAAATCAAATTCATCCCAGGTGGCTTCACGAATCTCACTATTCCTGGCGCCAGTCAAAATAAGCAGCTTCAGACAATTTCTGACAGGTAACCCAAGTTTAGTCATGGAAATGGCTCGCCAAACTGTGCGGATCTCATCCAAGCTCAGCACTCGGTCACGTTCAGATTTTGTCACCCCAGCAATTTCTGGTACCGAAATTCTAAGCACATGGCAGCCGCTGATCATTTCGCGCTTCAAACACCAGCCAAAGCAGCGCTTTGCAATTTTTAGAACCTGCGATGCACTATTTGCACTGGTTGCTGCACGAATATTATCAAGTAGCCGAAGCCATTCATCGTATCGAACTGACTCTGCAGGGGCATCCCAAATCGACTTTAGGTTTTTATCCAGAGTGTATTTATAAAGCGTGATAGTAGCTGGCCGGACGTTAAGCTCATGCTTGGCCAGATACTCAGTTACACAGTCACCAACTGAAAGCTTGTCGTGAGATGACTTGTATCTTGTTTTCGCAGCATCGACTACAGCACCGCCCTGCTGATACACTAATGCAAGTCGAACACCTTCTTCCCTGGCCAGCTTTAGTGAAACAACAGGATAGTTGCCAAGTGTAATGCGCTTGTCCTTTCCGTTCTCCTTATACCTGAAGTAAAAGCTGACAACGCCAGTTGGAGAAGCACGAACAGCAACGCCATTACCAATGGACTGCTCAATTTTTTTATCGGGTGGGTTACTGACCCAAGACTTCAGGTGTTTGTCTGTTAGCATAAAATACTCTGGTGACGCGATTAAGCGTCACGGTGACGCGCCAATGACGCTGAGTATGATGCAACAGAACAAAATCAAGCAATAGCATAAACGCAAAAACAACTAAAAATACGCGAAAAACAGATGCATTACAACCACATAAAGCAGTTAAAGAACGGGTACGAACATTGAAGAACATACCTACGTGTTACTTTCACGATTATGAAACCTGGGGCGCGGATCCGAAAAAAGACCGGCCAGCGCAGTTTGCTGGATTACGCACCGATCTTGCTTTAAATCCGCTGGGCGAAGCGCGAATGTGGTATTGCCAGTTAGCCCCGGATTATCTGCCGCATCCCATCGCAGCCTTAATTACCGGTTTAACCCCGCAGCTGTGTAATCAAAAAGGCTTGCCGGAAGTGCAGTTTATGCAACGGATTTTGCAGGAATTCAGTACCGCTGAAACCTGTGTGGTGGGTTATAACAATCTGCGTTTTGACGACGAAATCACCCGCTATAGTTTGTGGCGCAATTTCCTCGACCCTTACGGCCGTGAATGGCAACAAGGCAATAGTCGCTGGGATTTAATTGATGTAGTGCGAGCTTGTTATGCACTGCGTCCGGAAGGTATCCAGTGGCCAAGACACGACAATGGCAACCCGAGTTTTCGCCTTGAAGATTTAACCAAAGCGAATGGCCTGGAACACCAGCATGCCCACGATGCGCGCTCAGATGTGTACGCTACCATTGGCATCGCAAAGCTAGTGCAACAAGCGCAGCCCAAGCTGTTTCAGTACTTATTTGAAAATCGCAAAAAACAACAAGTACAGGCACTGATTGATGTGGCCGGCATGACACCGCTGGTGCATGTGTCGTCAAAGTTTCCGGCAGCCCAAGGCTGTTGCAGCTGGATAGTGCCTTTGGCTTTTCATCCGACCAATAAAAATGCGGTGATCTGCTTTAATCTGCAATCGGATCCAACACTGCTCGCCGATTTAACCATTGAGCAATTGAATGAGCGGCTGTACCGCAAAACCACCGATTTAGCCGACGATGAACCAAGGCCGGGCTTAAAACTGCTGCATCTGAATAAATGTCCGGTGCTAGCGAATGCTAAAACGCTGTCCGAAGCGCGCGCGGCAGAGCTTGGTATTGACCGCAAGGCTTGCCTCGTCAATCTCGAATGGTTAAAACAAAACCGGCAGTTGCAGCAAAAAGTGGTTGAGTTATATCAGCATGCGACTGAGTTTAAAGCCGAAACAAACCCGGATTATATGCTATATCAAGGCTTTACTTCGGATAGCGATAAACAACAGATGCAACGCCTGCACCAGTTAACGCCAGAAGCATTGCAAGGCAACACCATTCAATTTCAGGATGACCGGCTCAATCAATTACTGTTTAGGTTTCGCGCCAGAAACTATCCGCATACGTTAACCTTTGATGAAATGGAGAAATGGCGGCGTTATTGCCATGATAAATTGACTTTGGGCGTAGATCATCCGGCACTCACCCTTGAGGAATTTACTCTGGCATTGGAAAATGCATTAGAAATCAACCAAGATAATGCTCAGAAGCGGCAGATACTACAAACTCTGTATCGGTTTGTTGCGGGCTAAGTAGACGCAGTGGAGTAATCGGCGTACGATAGCCGTCAAGATAGTTTACAAATACAATGCTTGAGGTTGAAAATTCGACTCAAAAGACTTGTAAAACAATAGTTTAACTTGTTGGCATGGATTGTGTATATTACAGAAGTGTTGTATTAGGAGGAAGTTATGCACGAGCAACCCGAAAACAAATCTATACCATCAATCGTTTCTCCAGTCGCTGAGCATCAATCAGGCCATGCGAAGTCCCGGCGCCAATTTTTGACCAAAGCAACTACCGGTTTAGTCATCGCAAGTCTGCCAGCCCGCTCAGTTTGGGCAAGTGGTGGCGGTGTAGCGCAGTCTATTATCGCGTCTGGCCATGGTTCTGATTTTGCCAGTGGCAAACCAACCACACTATATTCAGCAGGTTATTGGAAGAAAAACGCATCATCGTCGCAACTCGCTCTTAATTTTTACAGCGTTTTTGGTGGTCCTGCATTTGCAAGTAACGGCAACCCTTCACTTAACCAAAACCTGACTTTTGGCAATATACTCAACGCCAAAGGATCTCTTAATTACAAAGGCCCGGCAGATTGTAATTTCCAAATGGTCGCAATGGTACTAAACGCGATCAATCACGGCCATAACGGCATGAATTTTCCGGTAATCGGCCCAGACCAACCTTTCCCTGATGCACAGTCGTTTGCAGCTTATTTGTATGATAAAGCTTTATTAGACCCAAGCGCGATCGGCGATGAGTTGAGTTCACTGATCTCGGCATATCACATATAACCGGCGAACATCAGAAGATGCAATGGTTTAACGATATTGCGTTAATTCATAATTTTGCAGATCATTCGGGCACAGTGTTTTTTGATTTACATAGCGGCGAAACGTTAGCGTTAACGTTGCCGCTTGAAGTCATTCTACAACAACTGTCAGTTCCGGACTCCGGGCTTCGAAAAGATGAAGCTGTGATGCAGCGGCTCAAACCTTTCTTATCTATGGCTGCCATCATGGAGCTGAGATCTTGTCATGACACTTGATGTCAAATACTTAAATCTACCGCCTTTTTGTTTTGAAATTCAAACTGATATTGAAAAAGTCATCAGAAATCTGCAGCATATTTATGCCGATGCTTTCCAAGATTCAGCTATTGCTCCGGATTATTTTTTAACCCTTAAATCCGGCAGTGGTTTGCGAAAATATCTGCGGCCACAAGCCCGTTTTTTAGCTGACCAGCATGAACCCTTTAAACCAATCGATGCTCTGAATGGTTTCGCGCTACTGGAATGGGGCATGAACTGGTGTATTGCCACCCAAGAGATGCGCTTTGTAATTGTCCATGCAGCAGTCTTGGCGAAAGACGGTAAAGCTGTGTTGTTTCCAGCCCCGCCAGGCTCGGGTAAAAGTACATTGACGGCGTGGCTGGCTTTTCATGGCTGGCGCTTATTATCAGACGAAATGGCATTAATAGTTCCCGGCACCAATACAGTCATCCCTTTTGTGCGGCCCATTTGTCTGAAAAATCAATCTATTCACTTAGCAAAAAAATGGTTTCCAACCGCGAAATTTTCGTCAATCGCGAAAAACACCCACAAAGGTGATGTAATCCATTTATCGCCGCCTATCGACAGTTGGCAGCAGAATACGACGTCTGCCCAGATTATCGCTATCGTGTTCCCAAGATATATTAAGGAACAATCGCTAGAAGTAACGGTGCTTAATCAGGCACAAGCATTTATGGCCCTCGCAGAAAACGCCTTTAATTTCAGTCTAGCCGGTAACGAAGGTTTTCAGACGATTGTGAAGCTTGTCGAAACATGCCAAAACTATGAGGCAACCTATTCAACGGTTGCGGAACTTGCTGAGTTTCTGGAACAGGATGTACTGCCAAATGCACATCCATGACATTATTATTGACCTTTTCCTCGGGAAAAGCCCCGGCCAGTTGCCGTTGAGCGTTTGGGTCCAGGTCATCCGTGTTTTACGCTATCAGCAATGTCTTGCAAGGATAGGTTGGCGGCTTCAGGACTCAGGTTTAGCGACTGAGTTGCCGGTGTATGCACTAAACCATCTTAAAAATGCCGACTTGATTGCACAAAAACAATATCATCAGGTGCACTACGAAGCGATGCTGCTGCAACGACAATTGCAGCCGCTCACCAGTCATTTGTTATTTCTGAAAGGCGCAGCTTACTCTCTGAATGACGATTCGGCAGTTGGTCGGGGCCGCACTTATAGTGATATAGATTTACTGGTGGACAGAAAAAGTTTACCGGTGATTGAGAAAGAACTCTGTCTATACGGTTTCGTGGCAGAAGATCTTGATGAGTACGATCAAAAGTATTATCGCGAATGGTCACACGAAATCCCGCCTTTGCGACACGGCAGTCGAGGTACTTTGCTTGATATTCACCATAACTTATTGCCATTAATCACTGGCAGAGCCCCTGATATCAGCCTGTTCTTTCGACATACCCGACAAACAAATGCGGGTTACACTGTGTTCAGCCCGGCGGCGATGTTTCTACACAGCACTGTGCATTTAATCCTCAGTGAAGAAATTAAACATGGTTTTCGTGATATTACCGACTTGTATTTGATTATTGAGCAGTACCAAAACAACGATTTCTGGCAGGAATTGGTATCTCTGTCGATAGAAAGTGGTTTTGCAATCGAGGTTTTTCTGGCGTTGCGATATCTTGAAAAGATTTTGTCACTGCAGGTTCCGGTAGCAGTGCACCAGAAGTTATCGACGTATCGCCCGTCCGAATTTCGATTACGCAGCCTTGATTTTATCTTTTTACGAAAGCTGAAACCTGCACACCCGAGCTTTGGCAATCATTCAGACGTGGTTGCCGACTGGTTGCTGCTGTTACGTGGGCATTACCTGAAAATGCCACTACATATTCTGCTGAAACATCTTGGTCGAAAGTTTTATTTGCAGGCCGTCAGTGCGGTCTTTGGCAGCAACTTTTTAGATAAAAAAACCGAAAATCACCGCAATAAGTAAAATCAAGTTGTATTCCAAGTAACAAAATAATTATACTCGTTACTCTTGTCGGAGTGCCCATTTGGGCTGAGACCGCGTTTTGCGGGATCCGTTGAACCTGATCAGGTTAGAACCTGCGAAGGGAACAAGGGTAATGTACCCGGAGTTTTTCCCAAATTTAAGCCATAATTTATGGCCATTGTTGAGAAAGGCCCGCCAGTCAAACCGGATGCTAGTCGCATAAACACGACCAAGCTTTCCGAACGGCACACCGCCGTCATTACTCCAACATACTCCAGGCAAGCAACTTTGTTAACCCATTGGTTTATTAAGGATTGCTATGTCTTCAACTACGTCAAATCGTCGTACCCTGCGCCAGCAGGCCATGCAAAATATTCATCAGATTGCACCTCATCAGTTCACGGGCTCGCAGCGGGTCTATCTGGATGCCGGTGAACATATTCAGGTGCCCTGCCGCGCCGTCACGCTAACAGACACCCATCAAAGCCAGATTTTCCTCTATGACTGTAGCGGCGCTTTTGGCGATCCGGCGCAGCAGGTGAACGTCCGTCGTGGCCTGCCCGCTTTGCGTCAAACCTGGCTGGAAGCTCGTCAGGACACCACGCCAACGCAGCGTCAGTTTTCACCCGACGATATTGAACTGGAGCAATGGCCGACCGAATTTAGCACCGGTTGCCGTCGCGCCCTGCCCGGTAAAACAGTCACCCAACTGCATTACGCCCGTGCCGGTATCATCACGGCTGAAATGAAGTTTATTGCCTGTCGTGAAAATATGGCCATCGACAATCTGGCGTCACAACAGGATGAACGGTTACAACCGCAACAAGCTGGTCGTAGTTTTGGAGCCCGTATTCCAAAGCACATTGATGCTGAATTCGTAAGGGCTGAAGTGGCGGCAGGACGCGCCATTATTCCGTTAAATATCAATCACCCGGAAGCCGAGCCGATGATTATTGGCCGCAACTTTTTAGTCAAAGTTAACGCCAATATTGGCAATTCGTCGGTCAGTTCCAGCATCGAAGAAGAAGTGGAAAAGCTGATTTGGTCCACCCGCTGGGGCGCAGATACGGTGATGGATTTGTCCACCGGCCGGCGTATTCATCAGACCCGCGAATGGATTATCCGCAATAGCCCAGTGCCAATTGGCACGGTGCCGATTTATCAATGTCTGGAAAAAGTCGGTGGCAAAGTGGACGCGCTAAGCTGGGAATTATTTTTAGAGACCCTACAGGAGCAAGCCGAGCAAGGTGTCGATTATTTCACCATCCATGCGGGTGTGCTGTGGGAATTTTTACCGCTCACCGCCAAACGGCTGACCGGGATTGTCTCGCGCGGCGGCGCGATTATGGCGCAGTGGTGCCAGACCAAACAGCAACAAAACTTTATCTATCAACACTTTCGCGAGATTTGCGCTTTGTGTGCGCAATACGATATTTCCCTCTCCTTGGGCGATGGTTTAAGGCCTGGCTCGATTGCCGACGCCAATGACGAAGCGCAGTTTGCCGAGCTTCGCACCTTAGGCGAGCTGACCAAAATTGCCTGGGAATATGACGTGCAGGTGATGATTGAAGGTCCGGGGCATGTGCCATTACAGCTGATTGAAGCCAATATGACCGAACAGCTGAAACATTGCCATGAAGCGCCGTTTTACACTTTAGGGCCGCTGACCACCGATATCGCACCGGGTTATGACCATATCACCTCCGGCATTGGCGCGGCACTCATCGGCTGGTTCGGCTGCGCCATGCTGTGTTATGTCACACCCAAAGAACACCTGGGTCTGCCTGACAAAGAAGATGTCAAACAAGGGCTGATCACCTATAAAATTGCCGCCCATGCCGCGGATTTAGCCAAAGGTCATCCGGCAGCGCAGCTGCGCGACAATGCACTGTCGGCGGCACGTTATGATTTTCGCTGGCAGGACCAATTTAATCTGGCATTGGATCCCGATACCGCCCGTGCTTATTACCAACAAAGCGCCCCGGCGGGCCAGGCCGATGAACATGCTGAATTTTGCTCAATGTGCGGGCCGAAGTTTTGCTCGATGAAGCTTAATCAACAGCTTAGGGATTTAACCGTGCCAGTGGATGCGGTGCGGCCGCACGCTGTCGCAGAAGTTAGTTATGCAGGCGCTAGCAATGCAGGCACAAGCAATAAAGACACAACAGCGCTGGCCAAGGAGCTGGTATGAATGGCCAGCGTTTATTAAACCCGCATGACGATGCGACTGCTGAAAAACCACCGCTGGTGTGGCTGATTGGCGGTAGTGACAGTGGCGGCAGTGCTGGCATTCAGGCTGATGTACGCGCCGTCACCGCGCTCGGTGGCCACGGCTGTACGGTCGTCACCGCCATCACGGCGCAAAACTCCGTAACATTAAATGCGGTATTTGCTGTCACGCCAGCACAGTTGTTGGCGCAGCTGGATACGCTGGCGGCCGATTTGATACCTGCCGCGATCAAAATTGGCCAACTGCCGGATACGACAATCGCCTTGGCATTGGCAAACTGGCTAGCACACTGCCTACCAAAGTTTCGTAGCCAGAGCGATGCGCCAACAGAGCCGCTGGTGATTTGGGATCCGGTGATTTATGCCAGCTCGGGTGCTTGCTTGTCGGAGCTGTCGTATGACAGCATCCGCCATTTATTGCAGGTGGTGGATATTCTGACACCCAATCTGGCTGAGCTTTCATGGTTGAGTCAGGCCGATTGCATCGCCACTTCGGTCAACGACCCGCAGGCGCTGTCGCAATTGAAGGTACTTCGCCAGCAGTTTAGCGGTGATATTTTACTCAAAGGTGGCCATGGTGATGATCCGCTACATTGCACCGATTTATGGTGTAGCGGACCACAACAAAGTTTAATCAGCGCGCCAAGGCATCATGGTGAACATAGTCGTGGCACCGGCTGCACCCTGGCGAGTGCCCTGGCCACGGCGCTGGCACTCGGTTTTACCAAACCAGATGCAGTGACCATCGCCCGCGCCTATTTACAACAAGCACTACGTTTAAGTTATCCAACAGGCTTGGGTGCCGGTAGCCTGGGCGTTGCTGGCTGGCCACAGCAGCAAGCTGATTTTCCACGCTGGCAGAATGTCACGGCGCCTTTGCCGTCGCAGCTGAAGTTTGCCCGGTTAACCCAACCGATTGGGTTGTACCCGGTGGTTGACGATTTACAGTGGCTTATTCGCCAGCTGCCACAGGGCGTGCAGACTATTCAGCTGCGGCTGAAAAATAAAACGGCCAGTGAGCTGGAGCGACAAATTCAAAGCGCCATCGAGCTATGCCGCGACTATCAAATCCAGCTGTTTATTAATGACCATTGGCAGCTCGCCCTTAAATATCAGGCCTTTGGCGTGCATCTGGGGCAAGAAGATCTCGCGGATGCAGATCTCACAGCCATTGCCGACAAAGGCTTGCGCCTGGGAGTCTCGACCCACGGTTATGCCGAACTCGCCAGAGTATTGCCGCTGCAGCCGTCTTACATTGCGCTTGGCCATATTTTCCCCACCAACACCAAACAGATGCCTTCAAAGCCACAAGGGCTCAAGCGCTTGCAACAATATGCAAGGTTGTGCGCTTCGGTGCCGAGTGTGCCGACGGTAGCGATTGGCGGTATTGATGAGCGAAATATTCAGGCGGTGGTGCAAACCGGCGTGCGCGGCGTGGCGGTGGTTTCTGCCATTGTCGCCGCGCCACAGCCGGAAAAAGCGCTACAGCAATTGCAACAATATTGCCATGCCTTACAACTGCCACCGGGGGCTGACCGCGATGGTTATTAATTTGACGACCTTAGAAAAATCGAGCACCTCAGCCAATCACAGCGCACCAACAGCGCTGCAATCACCACTGCCCGATCAGCAGTTTTTGTATTACAGCCGGCAATTGTTGTTGCCGGACTGGTCGGAACAACGCCAACTGCAGCTACAGCAAAAGAAGGTACTGATTGTCGGTATGGGCGGACTCGGTTGCCCGGCGGCGACTTATCTGGCCGGTGCTGGTGTTGGCTGGCTGCTACTGGCCGACGGCGACAAGGTCGAGCTCAGTAACTTACCGCGGCAGACCTTGTTCCGGGTAAGCGATGTTGGTGCCAATAAAGCTCAAGCCGCTGCCGCCACTTTGCAACAACTCAACCCTTTTATCCGGATTGATGCCTTGCCAGTGATACTGGATGAAGCCGAATTAGCCAGACGGATCGCCTGGGCCGATTTGGTGCTTGATTGTAGCGACAACCTCGCCACTAAACTTGCCATTAACCGGATTTGCCAGCAACAACAACGTTGCTGGCTTGGCGCCTCGGCCAGTGGCTATCAGGGTTACAGCTGGTTGATTAATCCGGCCAGTGGCGGTTGCCTAGCCAAAGGCGGTTGCCTGGAGTGCCTTGGCCATCAGCAACCGCTGCCGGGTGGCTGCCTGCAACAAGGTGTATATACGCCGCTCGTCGGCCAGCTTGGCTTGCAACTGGCCAGCATGGCGCTGCAGCAGTTGGCAAACGGCCGCCGTCGGCGCAGTTTTGTGCACATTTACCAACATCATCAACAACAATTCAGCCAGTGCCAATTGCTGGCCGATCCCCAGTGCGAATGTTGTGGAGTAACCGCAGATGTCTGAAAAAATTGATATTTATTTAAACGGTGATCGGCTACAAGTTGCAGCTGGCCTCGATTTACAGCAGTTGCAGCAACAATTTGCGACGGATCAGCAGGTGGCGATCGCACTCAACACAGAGATTATGCCGCGCCGCTGTTGGCCTGAACGTGTGCTACAGGCACGGGATCAGGTGTTGATGTTTAACCTGGTGGCCGGAGGTTAGTATGTTCACCATTGCCGAAACGCCGTTACCCCGCCTGCTGCTGGGCAGTGGTAAATTCGCCAGCCCACAACTGATGCTGGACGCGGTCCGCGCCAGTGGTACTGGTTTGGTCACGGTGGCGCTAAAACGAATTAAACCCGGTCAGCCGAGCCTGGATTTAATTTCACCACTGCAACAAGCCGGAGTGAAAATTCTGCCCAACACTTCAGGCGCCGTCGATGCCAAAGAGGCCATTTTTGCCGCTGAGCTGGCGCGTGAACTGCTGCAGACCAACTGGGTGAAGCTGGAGATTCACCCAGACGCCCGTTTTCTGATGCCAGATCCCGAGCAAACCCTGATTGCCGCACGGCAATTGGTGAAACTGGGTTTTGTGGTGCTGCCTTATTGCAGCGCCGACCCCATGCTCTGCCTTCGCTTACAAGAAGCAGGTTGTGCCGCTGTAATGCCGCTCGGTTCTGCCATTGGCTCGAATCAAGGGCTACAAAATAAAGCCATGCTGGAAATTATTATCGAACAAGCCAGGGTGCCGGTGATAATCGACGCCGGTCTTGGCCAGCCGAGCCATGCTTGCGCCGCACTGGAAATGGGCGCTGCAGCGGTATTGGTGAATACCGCGATTGCCACTGCTGCTGATCCGGTACAGGCAGCGACCGGTTTTCGATTGGCGGTTGAAGCTGGTATGGCTGCACGGGCGGCCCGCTGTGCGCCACCAAGCCTGCATGCCAATGCCAGCAGTCCGATTGATTCTTTACTCACGTTTTTAAGTTAAAGGGGGTTTTAGCATGCGCAGCTTTAGCCACGTTCTGGCGCAAACCGATTGGGTCGCCTTGCAACTGGCCACCTTTGATACCGCCGCAGTTGAGCGCGCGTTAACAGCGAGCACTCTGAGCCTGACCGATTTTCAGGCGCTGCTAAGCCCGGCCGCATTGCCAAGGCTACCGCAACTACTGGAAAAAGCCCGCTTGCTGACGACACAGCAATTTGGCGCAGCCAGACAATTGTTTGCGCCTTTGTATCTGTCCAATCTTTGCGCCAACGAATGTACGTATTGCGGTTTTTCAATGAGTCAGGCCATTAAACGCCGGGTGCTAACCGACAGCGAGCTCATCGAAGAAGCCCATGCTGTCAAAGCTTTAGGTCATGATCAGTTATTACTGGTCGCCGGCGAGCACGAGCGTAAAGTCGGCATGGCATATTTTCGCCAGCAAATTCCGCTATTAAAACCGCTGTTCAGCCGGTTGATGCTGGAAGTGCAGCCGCTGGCCTCGAACGACTATCGCGAACTGAAACAGCTTGGCATTGATACTGTGCTGGTCTATCAGGAAACCTATCAAGCTCAGGCTTATGCCAAATACCATCTCAAAGGCAAGAAGATGGATATGATCTGGCGCTTAGATTGCCCGGATCGGATTGGCGCGGCTGGCGTCGACAAAATCGGTCTTGGTATTTTGCTTGGGCTCGCCGACTGGCGATTAGACGCGGTGCTCCTGGCAACCCACCTGCGGTATCTGCAACAACAATTCCCTTATTGCCAATTTAGTATCGCGTTGCCCCGCTTGCGGCCTTGCAGTGGTGGGATCGAGAGTTCGTTTCCGGTCAGCGATCGCGAACTGGTGCAGCTGTATTGTGCCTTTCGGTTGTTGGCGCCGGAAATTGATTTAACGCTGTCGACCCGTGAAAGCTCACAGCTGCGGGATTTACTATTGCCGCTGATGATCACCAGTCTCAGTGCTGGCTCGAAAACACAGCCTGGCGGCTATCAGGTGGCGCCCCAAAGTTTGCAGCAATTTAGTATTGATGATGATCGCAGTGCCAAGCTGATGGCGCAGCGCTTAACAGAGCTTGGGCTGCAACCGGTTTGGACCAACTGGCATCCGGCGTTTGGCCGGGGTTAAGCCCGGTCGGACTTCGATTTGTCTCCAAGCTGACAACAGCGTCGTGATGCTTTGTGACGTGCGGTAGCAAAACCAGTTAATCCTCGGTGCGAACGTTCGTCAGCTCTGGCTGAACAACCGGCGATTATGGTAGCCTTAGCGGCCTGAAATTCATCGGTCATCAGCTACCTTTTGCTAGGATAATTCGCTTGAAACAATTCATTTATCGCTACCGGACCTGGCTACTTGGCCTGATGCTGACGTTGTCTTTATCTGCTTGCGTGGCACCCATGCTGTTATTGTCACCACAAGGCCAGCTAATGTGGGCGCTGCTAAAACCCTTGGTTGGTTTAGATCCAAAAACCGCGAATTTGTTTGAACAACCAATACTGAAAGGCCGGATGCAGGCGCTACTCGGCGACAACTACAGCACCGCCGTTTCCTTGCTCAATACCGCCAATAAAATCCAGCAGGAAGGCCCGCTATTTTATCTGGTATCGAACTATACGCCGGTGCCGCAACTGGCGGAAAAAGCCGGTTTTGTCTGGAACGCCGAAACCAACCAAATGGCCGTGTTACTGGTCAGCGGCGGCGCACCTTTGGTGTTTGCCGAGCAGCTCAATCAACAAGCCACCAAAGTGATCCCTAGCTGGCCGGCAGATTTGGTCGACTACACGGATCCGGTAAAACTAAAACAAATGGCGCTAACCAAAGCCGCCACCACCGCGGGGAGCAGCCTGGGTTTATCGGAGAATCAAACTGCGCTGGTGACTACCGCTGCCACTGGCGGTGATGTTAAAGCACTGGCGGTGACACAGGCCACTGACGCTGCCACCGACAAAGCTTCAAGCACTTTGGGGCTTTCAAAAAATCAAACGGCTTTGGTCAAAACCGCAGCCACCGGCGGTGATGTTAAAGCGCTTGCGGTGACGCAGGCCACTGACGCAGCAACTGACCAAGCGTCTAGCACTTTGGGACTTTCCGAAAATCAAACGGCTTTAGTCAAGACAGCGGCCAGCGGCGGTGATGTCAAAGCGCTTGCGGTAACTCAGGCGACCGATGCTGCGACGGCAAAAGCCACCGCAGTCGCCACTGAAAAAGCCACCGGCGACCTTGGCCTTACCGCTGAACAAGCAGACGCCGCAGCGCAACTTGCCAAAGGCGCCAGCATCACAGAGCTGTCCGAAAAATATCAGCAACAAAGCGCGGCAGAACAAATAAATGAGCAAAAACAACAGTTTGTTACGCAAGCGACCGATCCAATACTCAATCAGATCAGTACGCAACAAGAGGCTGAAGTAAAACAAGAACTCCAGCAGGAAACTAAGCTGGAAACAGGGCAAACAGCACAGCAAGCTGTCGCCACAGCAACGGCTAACGCAACGCAAGGCATGACCACCCCCCTACCACCGGTGTTGGAAACTGCAAAACAATCGGTCGAAGAATTAACCGCACAATTAGCTGCCGCCACCGAGCAGGAAATGGCGGCAGAAATGGCATTGGAGCAAGCTGAAGCGAAAATTGCGGTAGCTGAAACACAGTTGTCGCGGGCCACAACCGGCGCGATGCAAGATGCAGCGAACTCAGCTTTGGTAAAAGCGCAGACCGACCTACAAGCCGCCAGCGAAGCGCTATTGCAAGCCCAGCAGAAAGTACAAAAACTGCAGCAACTCATCAAAGCCAGTGCGCCACCAGCGGCGCCAAAAGCTGAAGAAAAACCAAGGCAATAAAAATATACCCAAAATCTTCAAGGATGACGGGTATAAACAGGGCTAAATAACGGTGCTAAGTTCACCATAAACAATATACTGCGCCACCTGCCGTGCCTGAACGACGGGTGGCTTACTCTTTGAAAAGATGTGCCTGACGGCAATTGTAGCTTTCACTTTTTCATGACCGAACAACTTTGACCGAGCAACTTTAACCGAGCAATTATGACCAAACAACTACAAGAATACTGGCAACAAGGGCTGACGCTGATTGCCCAACCGCATTTTTTAATTCAGTTATCCCTGATTGCAGCATCCTTGGTGCTGGCCTGGCTGTTTAATTCATATATCCAGACCAAGCTTGCGTTGCATAACCCGACTGGCTTTAAGCGTGTCGCGCTGCGAAGTTCACAACGCATTATTATGCCGCTGAGTCTGGCGTTATTGTTCTGGCTTGGTAGCGCCGTGCTGGAAGCCAATGAAATTCCGGGTAAATTACTGAATTTATTGTTACCAGTCGCCTTGGCACTGGGTGTCGTGCGGTTGTTGGTGTATATCCTGCGCAAAGCATTTTCATCAAGCCCATTGATTAAATCGGCCGAGCCTTTTGTGGTGATCACTATTTGGCTGACGATGGTTTTACATTTGCTAGGATGGCTCACCCCGTTGCTAAAACTGTTTGATGCGCTGGCCGTAACTTTTGGTGAAAGCCGGATCTCGTTGTTGATCGTGATTAAGCTGATCTTAATCATCGTGCTGGCCTTTACCGTAGCATTGTGGCTGGCGGAAGTGATTAACCAGAAGATGAAAAACTCCAAAGTCATCAGCCCAAGCATGCAGGTTGGCTTTAGTAAATTCGCCAAGTTTTTCCTGATCACCTCGGCCTTTTTGTTCGCGCTGAATGCCGTCGGGATTAACTTAAGCTCACTGGCGATTTTTGGTGGCGCGCTGGGTGTTGGTCTGGGCTTTGGTTTGCAGCGGATAGCGTCGAACTTTATCAGCGGTTTTATTCTGGTATTTGACCGTTCGATCAAGCCAGGTGACATCATTACCGTCGGCGATAAGTTTGGCTGGGTCGAGCAGCTGAACGCCCGCTACGTGGTGCTACGCAATCGTCAGGGCGTGGATACGCTCATTCCGAATGAAAACCTGATTATCACTGAAGTGATCAACTGGAGTTATGCCGATCCCAATGTGCGGCTGGAAGTGAAAATTCCAATCAGTTATCACAACGATCCGGAACAGGCGATGGCGCTGATGTTGCAATGTGCCAACGCTTCACCGCGGGTTTTAACCACCCCCGAGCCGAGCGTACGGCTAATGGATTTCGCCGAAAACGGCATCAACCTGCAACTCCGGGTGTGGATTGCCGATATGGAAAACGGCACCGCTTCAGTGAAATCAGAAATTAATCTGGCAATTTGGCGGGCCTTTAAAGCCAACAATATCACCATGCCATTCCCACAACGCGACTTGCATCTGAAATCAGGTTGGCCGCCAGCGCTAGAAAAGCCGGAGTCGCCAGAAATGTCGGAGAAACCAGCACCAACTCAAGACGACTAAGCTCAAATTCAAGGTCTGCCAAGACCTGTCGCCAGGCCGCATATTAAATCTCTTGCGACACCGCGGGCCTTGCAAACAGTTGGTACAATTTATTCAAATTCGTACCAACTGTGGCGGTCATTATGCAGCTGAACGATCTAATAACAAATCGTCTTCATCCCGCACAATAATCAGCTCTTTCGCCGCTTGTTTCGCTGCCACCATCGGCTCAACGACGACATCCGCCTGAGTTTCTAAAGTAGCCGTCAGCAGATCAGCAGCTGGCTCCACCGCTTTATCCTTTTTTACCGTTTTCGCTTTTGCACCCAGCGCCTGCAGAATTTCATCTTTATTTTGCGCCAGATAAAGTGCCAGCGACTCTTGTTGCGCCTCATCGGCCAGTAATTGACTTTGGCCCAGCACCACAAACAGCTCATCGGCAATATCGAGCATTTTGTCATAAGCGTCTGCTTCACTTTTGGCAGCAAAAGTCATTTTCTCAACCCCGTTGCGTTCAATCACATATTTCACGATGACAGCCATAGCTTTTCTCACCTTAGTTGCACATATACCCGTCATCCTTGAAGATGCGGGGTTGTTGACTTCACTCTTTCGCCGCAGTCACATAGAAAACTATGCTCCTGCGGTCTCATTCACTCGTCGCCTACCCGAATCTTCAATGATTTTGGGTATAATCAGATACTGGTTATTTATACAGTATAAATCGAAAGTTTGTCCAGTCCTGCGCTGAATAAATTTTGTTGTCGTGCAAATCGCAAAACCGCCATATGTATGCCCAAATATCGCCTGTGTCGCGATTTTCGCGTAGGATGAAATGATCAGCTTTTAAAGCAGCAAGGAGCAACAATGTCGAACAGTGCCATGTCAATTTGGCAACAACGCCGCCAGCAGGAACAAAGCGAACGGCCACAGGATCACCGCACGCCATGGCAACGCGACAAAGCCCGCATTTTACATAGCGCTGCCTTTCGCCGGTTGCAGGCGAAAACCCAGATCATGGGCGTCGGCCAGAATGATTTTTACCGTACCCGCCTCACCCATTCACTGGAAGCGGCGCAAATTGGCACCGCGCTGGTGGCACAGTTGCAACTGAATGCGCCGACCTTCGAGTTAAAAGAATTACTGCCCGCCGACAGTCTGATGGAAGCTTTATGTCTGGCGCATGATATTGGCCACCCACCTTTTGGCCATGGCGGCGAATATGCGCTGCATCATTGTATGCAGCAGGCCGGCGGTTTTGAAGGTAACGGCCAGACGCTGCGCATCGTCGGCAAACTTGAACCCTACACCGCCGAAGGTGGCATGAATTTAAGCCGCCGCACTTTGCTCGGTTTACTCAAATACCCGGTGTTGCAGCCGCTTCTGCACAAAGACTCAGTGGCTTCAACCAATCGCAGTAACAGTAAACCCTGCAAAGCCATTTATCGCGAAGATGCCGATTTACTCGACTGGATTTTAGCGCCGTTATCGGCCAATGATCGCGAGCAGTTTCAAGCGGCGGATACTTTTGCTACGGCGCCTTTCCTAAAATCCAGACATAAATCACTGGATGCGTCGATTATGGAACTGGCCGATGATATCGCTTATGGCGTGCATGATTTGGAAGATGCGGTGGTCACCGGCACCGTGCAGCGCGAACTGTGGCTGGACGAAATCGCCAAACATACCAGCGATTGGCAGCCGAGCACGGTTGAATTTTTAACGCAAGTCGGCGAAAAACTATTTAAATCTCAGCATCATATCCGTAAAGATGCCATCGGCGCGTTGGTCAATCGACTGATCACCAGTGTGCAATGGCAAGAAAGTTTACCGCACGCGCACGAGCCTTTGATCCGGTATAACGCCGTGTTGCCGCCGGAAGAGCTGAAAATTTTGCAGCTGCTGAAATCCTTTGTTTATCGGCATGTCATATTGCATCCGAGCCTGCAGCAACTGGAGTTTCGCGGCCAAACTATCGTCCTGGCGCTGTTTGAAGCTTTTGCCCAGGAACCCCTGCGGTTATTGCCGTTTAATACCCAGCAGCGCTGGCGTGATCTGTCAGCAGTACAACTTGGCGACCGCGCTATTTGTGATTATATTGCCGGCATGACCGACGAATACGCCGAACGGATGTATCAACGTTTGTTTGGACGTGGTTCGTCTTAACCAGTTTTTATTTTTCAAAAAAGCGTAAGGACACAGCTTTGCACGCACCTTTAGTTCTCAAAGCCGGGCCTGTTGCCCTGAAACATATCAAGCAACATGGCCTGCGAAGCGACGATGTGGAAGTGTTAGTCGGCGCCAGCGGTGGCCCGAAATGGTTTTGTTTATTTGGCCTCGACCAATATTTAACTACCGAGTTTTTTCAAGACCGGCAAAAACCGCTGCAATTATTAGGGAGTTCAGCCGGCGCCTGGCGCTTTGGCTGTTATGCGCAGGCCGATCCGGCGGCAGCCTCCCGTCGTTTTTGCGACGCCTACCGCACTTTATGTTACGCCAAAGATGCCAGTATCGCCGAAATTACCGCCACTTCAGCGACAGTGATGGAGGCAGTATTTCCAACCATCGAGCATTTACAGCAAGTGATTGATAACCCGGTATTTCGGCTGAATTTTATTGTCGCAAGGTCGCGAAAGCTCAATAGTGGCAAGGGCAAAGCTGCGCAAATTGGCGCTTTGACGTTAACGGCGGCCGCCAATTTGGTCAGCCGCAAAACGCTGGGGCTGTTTTATCAACGTTATTTATTTCAGCATCCGTCATCGAGCAATTCTGCCTTTGCCAATGACGCCGCTTTTGTCGATGTTAAAGACCTGCCAACCCAAAGAGTCAGCCTGACGGTCGATAATTTAAAACCAGCACTATTAGCCTCAGGCGCAATTCCGTTGGTGATTGCACCGGTGCGGCATATTCCGGGCGCCGGTTTTGGCCATTTTGTTGATGGGGGTATCACCGATTACCATTTTGACTGGCCGTTTAGCAGCAAAGGCCTGGTGCTGTACCCGCATTTTTACCCGCATCTCACACCGGGCTGGTTTGATAAATCGCTACGCTGGCGCCGCGCCAAAGCGAAAAACCTGCAAAATGTGGTGCTGGTCTGCCCCAGCGAAACCTGGGTAAAATCCTTACCTTTTGGCAAAATCCCCGATCGCACCGATTTTTCGACCATGTCGGACGAAGTGCGCATCGCCTATTGGCTGGAAGTCACCGAACGCTCGTTTGAACTGGCTGAAGCGCTGAGAACCGGAAATTACCGACTGGAGAGTTTATAAAAAAGGGCTGACGACGTACTCGTCAGCCCAGATTTTTTACAGACTCTGTTTTGCACAATTTAACAGAGTTAGTCATTCCTGACCTAGAACCCCAAACTCACCGTAAAGCTCGCGGTGCGCTCCGCACCCAGTAAATAAGCACCTTCCTGGCCACCGGCGATATATTCCTTGTCCGTTAAATTGTTCAGCAACAAAGACAAATCCAACGTCTGAATGGCTGAGCCCTGCGCTAAATCGACACGATATCCGGCGTATAAATTCAGCAACGTGTGGGCTGGAATTTCATCGCGGTTCCACTGTGCCACATTGTTAATTACTGCCCGTTTCGCTGCACCAAAGTAAGTCCCGGTGTATTTAGCACCTAAACCTGCGCGGTAATTGCCCTGATCGTATTTCAGATCCATGCTGAGCATTTTTTCCGGAATGGCCGCCACATTGTCGCCAGCGCGGTAGCCGTTAACGTTTTCGGTGTAGGTGGAGTCGTTCAGCGTTAACGCTGTTGTCAGACTAAACGTATCAGTGAATCGCCAATCGGCATTGGCTTCTAAACCTTTGGATTTCACGCCACCGACGTTGACAAAAGTACCGTCAAGTTCGGTCAGGTAATCCGGCGCGCCGTCTAATTCCTGATAAGCCAGCAAGGTAATACGGTTATTAAACTTGATGCTGTACAAGGTGGCCGAAGCTGTCAGCGATTCGCCCTGATACCGCAGACCTAAATCCAGGTTCTCGGCAGTTTCCGGCTCCAGTACATTAAAGTCCTGGCCGACGGTGTTCAATAAGGTATCCGGAATAGCTTTGAAGTTTTCCGAATATCCACTGAAGAGTTCCAGATCGTCAGTCAGCGCATACACCAGACCCAGGCTTGGCAACAAGTCGGAATCACTGTTCAGCTTGCCGCTGTTGGCGGCGTTAAACTGATCATCGCGGGTGACATCGACCAGGTATTGCTGCACGCCGACAGTTAACTGTAAATCGCCGAGCTGGATTTTATCCTGCAGGTACATTTTCAGCACATCGTTTTCATAGTCGTCGTTAAACTGCACCCAGTACGGTGCGTCATTAAAGTAATGATAAACCTTCGGATCAAGCACTTGGTGCCAGTCGCGGCTTTGATTACGTTGTTGCTGCTCAAACCACAGACCAGCACGAATTTGATGGCTGTCCAAAGTCCATTGCAGGTTGGAGGTCAAACCAAAACGGTCTTTGTCATAATGGGTATGGCGGTACGACGACACCCGTGTGGCTTTGCTGGTATCAGCTTTTGGATCCAGAATGGGCCGGCCTTGCGCATCCACATAAGTGTAAGTTTCGCGTTTCACACCATTACCCAGCGTAATCCGGTTACCCTGACCATCCGTTGCATACACCTGATAAGGTGGTAACCAATCGCCTCGGCCCTCTTGCAGATGGAGATAAGGTGTCACATCAAGCTGCAGATCGTCAGTCAGCGTAAATTCGCCTTTCAGATAAGCGAGGGTATTTTCGCGCAACGTCGACCAAGCTTCCGCGAAGTTTTGATCAATATCCGGGTTGCCGGTCCAGATATTGGTTAAACCATCAAATTTCGGATTTTGCTTAAACTGGGTCAGGCTGCGGTAATCGTAGTTATCTTCATGCGCGTCATCGTAAGAAATACGACCGGTAAAGCGGCTATTTTCCAGCTGCGTGACGCTTTTGGCTTCAAAGTGCAGGCGGTCGGAATAACCATTGCTGCCGGTGCCAATCCAGCGGCTGTTATAACTGTCTGACAAACTGACATAAGCGTTGGTATTGCCAAATAACTGGCCGGTATCAAAACGGGCAAAATAACGGCGGGCGTTAAAACTACCGTTGCTGTAATCCAAGCGGGCTTTTTGCTCTTCTTCCGGCGTGGCAGAGACAAAGTTGATGGTACCGCCGAGGGCGTCTAACGATGCCGAGCTGATATCGCCCGAGCCCTGGCCTACTTCAACCAAACGGGTATTTTCGCTGTCCAGATAACGGTTGGCTTTACTACCACCGGCATAAGCAGAACCACCGTTTGGAATGCCATCGATGGTAATACCAAGCTGTTGGTCAGCGCGGTCAATCACAAAACCACGCATGCTAACGGTGGTGGTGTAATCATCACTGCCAAAGGCGTCGCCTTGACCGACGTTGACACCCGGCAATTTATCAATCAAATCCATCACGTTGCTGATTGAAGCTTGTTGTAGTTTGGCAGCATCATCAGCGACGTTGTTGGCGTAGGCCACTCTTTTGCCAGTGACCGAAATCACTTCAACTACGGCTTCGGCGGTGGCGACACTTTCTTCGGCAACGGCCAACTGAGGTTGCATAGCAAATACCACAGCGAGTGTAATTGGACTTAAGCGAGTCATGAACACAAGAAAATCTCCCAAAATAAGGCTTTATGATGATTTTTATGATGGTCGGAGCAGTTCGAGGAGCAGTTCCGACGGCGCCTTATAGTCGGGGATATAGATGACTTTTTTGTGGACAAACCATTACATTTTTAATAAACCATCAGCAGTTACTTATTTAAATAGTAACAATTGTGTAATGATTGATGTGATGGGGAATGTGCGCAAAACAAGCAACATCATTCCGCCGTAGGGTGATACTCGCCGCGTCAGCTCTCGTGCGCCGGGGATGGTGACACGCAATTTCAAAGCTCAATGGCGGACTACCTCCGGTGAGTCCGCCCTACTTTTTATCAAAATCACATGCTTACAAGGGCGATACTCACCGCGTTAGCGGCAGTTCGCCGGATATTGAATTGATACATGGCGGACTAGCCTTCGGCTGAGTCGCGCCCTACCGTGTCGTTACCGGTGTCGTGTGAACTGCTGTGCCAAACCGGCGGCGCCAGCGGGCTTTGATCCACCGTTTCATCGACTCCAGACTGTCGTAAAAGGTTGGAACCACTAACAAGGTCAACACGGTCGATGTGATAGTGCCGCCAATCACCGCGATGCCCAGCGGCCGGTAGAAGCCTGAACCTTCGCCAATCCCAACTGCAACCGGCAACATACCTGCTACCAGTGCAAAAGTAGTCATCAATATTGGCCGTAACCGCTCACGGCCCGCGGCAATTAATGACTCTTCCAGATTTAAACCTTCCGTTTCTTTTTTGCGGGCGCAGTCAATCAACAAAATGGCGTTTTTCACCACAATGCCCATCAACATCACCACCCCAATTAAGCTCATCAGGTTCAACGTTGAATCAAATGCCAACAATGCCAGCACCACACCAATCAAGGACAATGGCAACGACATCATAATTGACACCGGCGCCGTGAAGCTGTGGAACTGCAAAACCAAAATTAAGTACATCAGCACGACCGCTAAGCCTAAAGCGCCAAAAATACTGCCGAATACTTCGTTTTGGTCACGGCCTTCACCACCCACCACCAAATCGTAACCTGGTGGGAAGTTGATTTGTTTGGCCAAGGTCATCGCATCTTTAAACACTTCACCGAAACTACGACCTTCAATGTTGGCACTGACTGCCATCATCGTTTCACGGTCCAAATGTTCAATCAGCGCCGGACCTTTGCCTAAGGTCACAGTTGCCACTTGCTCCAGTGGCACCATGGCGCCGGTTTTACTGGATAACAGTGGCAATTGTTCTAAATCCTGTACTGTGGCGCGTTCTTCCGGCCGGATCCGCACAAACACGTTACGGGTTTCACCAGTTGGGTCAACCCAATCACCAATTTCGGCACCGGCAAACGCCAGCCGTAAGGCACTGGCCGCGTCGCTCATCGACAAACCGAGGCTGGAAGCTAAACCACGGTCAAATTCAACCTGCAGTTCTGGTTTTGGATCCTGTGCTGACAAACCAACATCAACTGCGCCTGGCACTTGTTTTAGTTTCGCCAGATAATCCATGACGATGCCTTCCAGCACCCTGGTTTCCGGGCCACGGAACTGAATTTGCAGTTTTTTACCATCGCCACCACCACCACCGCCATTTAAGTCAGCGGTCACCATAAACTCGGCGCCAATCAAACTCTTAATTTGCGCCCGAACTTCAGTAGCAACTTCTTCGGCCGAGCGTGTCCGCTCTTTTTCCGGTATTAGCCGCACAAAAATCTGCGCTCTGGTAATGTTGCCTGAAGTGCCTACTGTGGTTTGCGTGTAACGATGCTCTGGTATTTTTTGCGTAATTTCAGCCACTTGCGCTGCTTTTAACTTGGTGTATTCAATGCTGGATTCGGATGGCGTACGGATAGTCACAATAAAACCGCCATTGTCAGTTTCTGGCATAAAACCAGAACCGCCGACCGTCGCTTGTAAATAAATAGCGCCAAAAAAACTGCCAAAAGCCAAAATCCACATCGCTATGCGATGTTTCAGTGCCCAGCCAATCAACCGCGAATAACGCTCCGCCTGATGATCAAACCAGTTATTAAAACGTTGAAATAAGCGCCCTAAACCACGGCGTTTTTTCGTTTTATCATGATCCGGATCGTGCCAATACGCTGACATCATTGGATCGATGGTAAAAGAAATAAACAACGACACCAATACCGAACAGGCGACCGTGAGACCAAAGGGTTTAAACCACTGACCAGTAACCCCATCCAAAAAGGCGATCGGAATAAACACTGCCATAATCGACATGGTGGTTGCAGTGACCGCCATGCCAATTTCTTTAGTGCCTTCGCGGGCGGCGGTCATATTGTCTTTGCCCATTTCCATATGCCGGACGATGTTTTCGCGTACAACGATGGCATCATCAATCAGCACACCAATCGCCAGTGATAAGCCAAGTAACGACATAAAGTTCAGGGTAAAACCACAGGCCCAGACTGCAATAAAAGACGCCAGCACTGAGGTGGGTAACGCCAGCGACGTAATGAGCGTCGAGCGCCAGGAATTAAGGAAAATAAACACCACGATGATGGTTAGTAACGCGCCTAAACCTAAGGCTTCAGTGACGTTACGCATACTGGCTGCCACGTCTTCACCTTGATCGCGCACCACCACCAGTTCAACACCTTTGGGTAAATTGGGTGTAAGCTCCGCCAGTTTGGCTTTAATCTCGTCGGTGACGCTAATGGTAGAAGCTTCACGTGCTTTGGTGATATCAATACCCAAAGCCTTTTTGCCATTAAAGAACGACAACCGGCGCTGCTCCGCACCACCATCGACGATATCGGCAATCTGGCCGAGGCGAATGGCCTGATCGCCATTTTGCTTCACCACCATTTGTTCAAATTCGCTGACATCTTTTAGTCGGCCTTGCAACCGGATACTTTGCTCCTGCAAGCCACTCATCACCCGGCCGACTGGTGCGGCAAGGTTTTGCGTGCGCAGCGCATTGGTAACATCAACCGCAGAAACCTTGGCTTCCCGCATGGCGTTGCTGTTCAGGAAAATGGTCATTTCCCGCTCCAGCTCACCTTCCAGCGTCACCAAAGCCACCCCTGGAATGGCGCGTAATTGCCGACCAATATCAATTTCGGCTAACCGCGATAATTCCAGTGGACTCATGTCATCAGATGATAACGCCAGTGACATCACCGGCTGCGCATTTGGATCAGCACGATTGATAAATGGCTCTTTCATTTCCGCCGGCAGTTTATCGCGTACCGTGGAAATACTGTCACGTAGCTCCTGCGCCGCAGCGGTTAAATCTTTATCAAATTCAAAGATCACGACTATGGTCGCGCTGGAATCACGGGCATAAGACCGGATATCGCGAATCCCCTGAATCGTCGACATTGAATCTTCAACACGATTCAGAATTTCCCGCTCGACGGTTTCCGGAGATGCGCCTGGATAAGGCACATTCACCACCAGCACCGGCGGTTGCACATCCGGGAACTGGTTGGTTTTTAATTTAGTCAGCGCAAAATAGCCGAATAACATCAATGCGATGGTAACGACCACCACCACTAACGGTCTTTTAATACTGAAATCTGACAGGATCATGGTTTAGTTCCCCGTCACTGCAACAGCAGCTTGCTCTTTACCCGCTGCTGGCGTTGCGGTTAATGCCTGATCCAGGGTCACCACAGCACCATCCACTAAAGCACCTTGTGGGTGACGCAGGATCTGGTCGCCTTTTTGTACACCAGACAACAGTTCAACCGTGCCCCAACGTGGGTCGCGGCCACCTGTGGTCACTTTAACTTTTTTCAGTTTGCTATCCGCCAATTGCCAGACAAAACTATTGTCACCTTCCTGCACCAAAACCGACGGCGGCACCATCAGACTTTGCTGATTCGCCACCGCAATAAAACCTTCAGCGTATAAGCCGGCGACTAAATCTTTTTTGTCGTCAATCGCGACGAAAAGCTGCACCTGACGGGTATTTTCATTAGCGGCCGGATTAATCCGTTCGACCACACCAGCAAAACGCTGATCCTGATAACCATTAATTTTGAAACTGACCGCCTGCCCCACTTTCACCTGGCCGACCTGGTCGGCGGCAATAAAACCTTCAAAACGCATGCTGGATGGATCAATCACCACCATCAGCGCCTTGCCAATTTGAGCAGTATCGCCAGCAGAAGTTTTACGCACCGACACCACGCCATCAAAGGGCGCACGCACGGCGGTACGGTCAAGCTGCTGCCGCGCTTCGACCAGCCGGGCTTTGGCAGATGCCAGCTCCGATTGCGACTGATTGGATTTAATTTCAGCGGATTCTAATAATTCAGCGGTGACCAACCCCTGTTTATTCAGCGATTGCATCCGGCGTAGCTGCTTTGCCGCCTGATCGGAAGTCACTGCTGCTGAGCGTTCTGCTTCTTGTGCTGACATCAATTTATCGCGGTAGGTGGTTTGATCCAGTTGCACCAACAACTCACCGGCTTTTACCAGATCGCCGTTGTCTTTAAGCACTTGTGTCACAATGCCGGACACTTCAGCATTTAATTCGGCCTTAATCACCGGCTGCAATGAACCGGAAATCATCGGCCCGCGGGATAATTCACCTTGCTGTAGCAGCATGAGATCCGCAGTGACCAATGACAAAGTGACCGGTTTTTCAGTTTTGGCGTCGGTTGATGGTGCTGGTTCACCGCAACCTTGCAGCAGCGTAATAACCATCATGGCAATTAATGTAGTTTGGTGTTTCATCTGGAGATCCACTGGCAATGACTGATAGGAGTTATATCTTATTCTGCCGAGTCTACGCTAATAATGAAACGACTTGTTCTGAAAAACCGTAACAAGTTATGACAATGCTAACGCGCCAATACATGCATCAATTTAGTTATAACTCATTAACATTGCAGGCAATATCTAACGGGCTGCTGTTGCACAAGTTTTCGCCCGCGTCTGTACCACGACATCGGAAAAATCGGTAAAAACCCCAGAGATCCCCAGACGAAATAACCACTCTAGCTCTTGCGGCAATGGTACTGGCGTCCCATCGGCACTTTGGGTCAGATAATTGTCCTCGGTCCGAAAGCTATAAGGATGAACCAACAATCCTGCCAGGCGCGCATCATGTACCACACTGTGCAGCAGCGGATTTGTTTCATCGATACGCCGGTATAAATTACTGCGCCATGGCCCAACACCATCGGTATAACTGGCGAGCGCCTGCCAACCTTGTTTGCTGAGTAAATCACCATAATGAAAACCGGGCTGACCCAGCGCCGGCAACAATTGCGCCAGTTGGGTGTAAACGGCTTGCGGTTGTTGCTGTTGGCGCCAATACACCACATCATAAGGTTCAGAAAAATTGCCTTGCGGCAGCATATAAGCTTGTTCTGTATCACCGAGTAACTGGATCAAGTGCACCTTGCTGCCATTTTTAGCCCATTCACTGGCCACTAAATGGCTGTCCGGCAACAGCTGATGTTTTAGCTGCCATAAGTTTAAAATCTCAAATGACTGAATGTAGATATCTTTGGGCAACAGATCTTTGTATTGCAGTAGCTGCGTCACCAATAGCCTGCTGATATCTGTGGCAATCGGGGTACCGTCCAGCCGCGTTCCGGCATGGGAAAAATAGGTCGGATGTTTAGTTTCCAGATACAAACCAACCTGACGACCCGTGCTGATACGATGGCGTTGTAATAGCTGCAAGATTTCCGGCAAAGTCACCAGATCAAATTGACCATCAAACGCCGCACTTTGCGGACGCAGTTGCGGCATCGATTCCCTTGCTTTAATTCGCCGCAGTTCTGAGAGCGTAAAATCTTCGCTGAACCAGCCTTCCTGCGTTATCCCATCGACAATTTTACGGGTCTTGCGGTTGGCAAATTCCGGGCGGCTGGCAATATCGGTACTAGTGCTAAGTTCGTTTTCGTGGCGGCTAATCAACACACCGTCTTTGGTTGGCACCAAATCGGCTTCAATCATATCAGCGCCCTGCTCTAACGCTCGCTGGTAGGCAGCCATGGTATGCTCTGGCAAATAGCCACTGGCACCACGATGGGCAATCACCAACGGCCACTCCGGGCAGGCGGCTACCACATTAAAACTGAGAATTAACCATAACCAACGCATCAAAACCTCCATGCTGTTCACCAGATAAATCGCTCTTTAATCAGCGACTTAAATAGTGATTTAAACTGGAAACGCAGCTTAGCGGCGAAACATGACGTGGTGATGACAAAGACAAAGACAAAGACAAAGACAAAGACAATGAAAAAGACGACAAAAGATGACGTTATAAAATTTTTTGCAGGTATTGCGCTTGCTGGCCGGCGTAACTAGCCAGATGTTGTTGCTGTTCCGGCGTTGCTATAGCAAGCGGCTCAAAGCCTTGTTGTTGCCAATAAGATGTAGAATTTTGCACTGCAACCAATGCCAGCATTTTTAACTGCTGGGCTTTGGCATATTGCTGCGCTTGTTCCAGCAATGCCCGGGCGACGCCTTGACCACGCGCGTCACTACTCACCGCCATATCATGCAGATAAAGGCAATCAGCGCCAGTAAGCGGTTGAAAATCTTCGGCTAAAGCGCCAATCTTTCCGGTAATACTTGGGTAGGTAAAAAGGTAACCCCAGAGTTTGTCTTGATAGAGCGCAACCCAACAGGTTTCAGCGCAGTTTCTAAAACGATTGATCACGACGTCAGCAGGTTCAAATAACTCGGCGGCGTAACAACGGTCTTGCAGTTTAATCACCGCCGGTAAATCGGTGCTTTGCATCAGGCGAATCAACAACATCAGTGATAAGCCCACTCCACGAGTGGGCAGGTCCTTTTTGATTAATCGAGGTTTTTCAGTAAGGTTTTATCCAGCCCGTCACCGGTTAACAGTTTAACCACAGCCTGACAGTGATCCACCGTAAAATCACCTTCATTGATTTGTGAGTTTAACGCATTACGACGTTTTTTCACCACATCGCTAATCACGCTGGCATCAATACTGTTTTTGGTTTTGGCATCCAGTTTATCCAGCCATGGATATAAAGATTTTTCTGCATCATAAGCTGCGTGACGGACCGACGGATGAAAATCCTGGCAGGCGTTCAGATTGAGCAAATAAAAGTTCAGATACCCAGCCACCGTGACCAGTTTATAATCTTGATCGGCTGCCTGAACATTTGATCCCACGCTGGCAGCCAGCAAGCCGACAATAATCAACTTTTTCATCTTATGCATCCCGCTGTGTTGAAAACTCGTTGTATCAATCTAAACAGAAAAATCTTAATTTGCAATCGACTACGCTAAAAAGCCCGACAACGATGTTAGCTCGCAGGGACACGCACCCAACCTTCCATTAAAACCCGGGCGCTACGGCTCATAATGGCCTTTTTAACTTGCCACTGACCATCGATAAGTGCAGCCTCGGCGCCAACCCGCAATGTACCAGACGGATGACCAAACCGCACTGCCGTGCGCTCACCGCCGCCCGCCGCCAGATTCACCAAAGTTCCCGGAATAGCCGCCGCAGTACCTATAGCTACTGCCGCAGTGCCCATCATCGCGTGATGCAGTTTGCCCATCGATAAAGCGCGTACCGACAAATCCGTATCTGTTGCAGCAATGGCTTTAGCACTGGACGAGACATAAGCAGCTGGCGGCGCCACAAAGGCAATTTTAGGTGTATGTTGCCGACTTTTTGCTTGCTCCACATCGGTGATCAAGCCCATTTTTAACGCACCATAAGCGCGGATGGTTTCAAATTTTGCAAGTGCAGCGGCATCGCCATTAATGGCATCTTGCAGCTCAGTGCCGCTGTAGCCAATAGCAGCCGCATTGACAAAAATAGTAGGAATACCGGCATTAATCATCGTCGCGGCAAAAGTACCAATGCCAGGCACTTCCAGCTGGTCGACCAAATTACCGGTTGGGAACATCGAACCACCCGCGCCTTCTTCATCGGCGGCAGGGTCTAAAAACTCAATCACTACTTCGGCGGCAGGAAAGGTCACGCCGTCTAATTCAAAATCACCGGTTTCCTGAACTTCACCGTTGGTCACTGGCACGTGGGCAATAATGGTTTTTTGGATATTTGCCTGCCAAATTCTGACGATGCAAATGCCATTTTGCGGAATACGTGTAGCATCGACTAAACCATTACTGATGGCAAAAGAGCCCACTGCAGCGGTTAAATTGCCACAGTTGCCGCTCCAGTCGATAAAGGCTTTGTCGATGGCGACCTGGCCAAACAGATAGTCGACATCATGGTCTGGCTTAGTGCTCTTACTTAAAATCACCGTTTTGCTGGTGCTGGAGGTGGCGCCGCCCATGCCATCGGTATGTTTGCCGTAAGGATCCGGGCTGCCTATTACCCGAAGTAGCAAATTATCACGCACCTCACCCGGCAGTTGCGCCGCTGGCGGTAAATCTGTGAGATTAAAAAACACACCTTTACTGGTGCCACCGCGCATATAAGTCGCAGCAATTTTGAGTTGTGGGGCAAAAGTCATGATTGTTCCTGATTTACCTAATTGAAAGAAGCCGGCGTCATCACCGGCTTCATCCCATCATTAATTGCTTTGACCAAGAAAGTCTTTAGCAAACCGTTGCAACACACCACCGGCGTCATAAATCGACACTTCTTCGGCGGTATCTAAGCGGCAAGTCACCGGTACTTGCAGCGTTTCGCCACTGCGACGATGAATAACCAAGGTTAAGTCTGCTCTTGGAATACGATCGCCGAGCACATCATAACTTTCAGTACCATCAAGACCTAAAGTCTGGCGATTCACGCCCGCTTTAAACTCCAGCGGTAACACGCCCATCCCGACTAAGTTGGTACGGTGAATACGCTCAAAACCTTCGGCGACAATGGCTTCAACCCCGGCTAAGCGTACACCTTTGGCCGCCCAGTCGCGCGATGAACCCTGACCATAATCAGCACCGGCAATAATGATCAGCGGCTGTTTGCGCTCCATATACTGCTCAATCGCTTCCCACATCCGCGTGACCTTTCCTTGTGGCTCAACCCGGGTCAACGAACCTTGCTTGATTTTGCCATCAACTACTGCCATTTCATTGATGAGTTTCGGGTTGGCAAAAGTGGCACGCTGCGCCGTTAAATGATCGCCGCGGTGGGTGGCGTAAGAATTAAAATCTTCTTCCGGCAAGCCCATTTTATGCAGATATTCACCAGCCGCACTGTCGAGCATAATGGCGTTGGACGGAGATAAATGGTCAGTAGTGATGTTGTCGCCCAATACCGCCAGCGGCAACATGCCTTTAAATGAACGTTCACCTGCCAGCGCACCTTCCCAATAAGGAGGGCGACGGATATAGGTACTTTGACCACGCCAGTCATATAAAGGGCTGATTTTCTCACCAAAATCGACTGATACCGCAAACATCGGCTCATAGACTTTGCGGTATTGCTCAGGCTTCACGCTCGCCGCCACCACCGCATCAATTTCAGCATCGCTTGGCCAAATGTCTTTTAAGCGAATTTCCCGGCCGTCAGCTGCAACACCGAGCACATCTTTTTCGATATCAAAGCGGATAGTACCGGCAATGGCATAAGCCACCACCAAGGCTGGTGATGCCAAAAACGCTTGCTTGGCATAAGGATGAATACGGCCATCAAAGTTGCGGTTACCAGAAAGTACCGCGGTGGCGTATAAATCGCGCTCAATCACTTCTTGCTGGATAACTGGATCAAGCGCACCGCTCATGCCGTTACAAGTGGTACAGGCAAAACCGACGATGCCAAAACCTAAGGTTTCTAAATCGGTCAGTAAATTGGCTTCTTTTAAATACAATTCCACCGCTTTTGAGCCAGGCGCTAACGAGCTTTTTACCCATGGCTTGCGGTTTAACCCCAGTTTATGGGCGTTTCGCGCCAATAAACCTGCCGCAATCACGTTGCGTGGGTTACTGGTATTGGTACAGCTGGTAATGGCAGCAATAATTACTGCGCCATCCGGCATCAAGCCAGGTTCGTTTTCGACCACACCGCTGATGCCTTTGGCGGCTAGTTCAGTGGTGGCAACCCGGGCATGCGGATTAGAAGGACCGGCGATATTACGCACCACACTGGATAAATCAAACCTCAGCACCCTCGGATACTCGGCCGTGGTTAAGCTGTCCGCCCATAAACCAGCAGTTTTGGCGTAGGTTTCAACCAGTTTCACCTGTGCCGCTTCCCGGCCGGTCAGGGTTAAATAATCTAAAGTTTGCTGATCGATATAGAACATTGCCGCCGTAGCGCCATACTCTGGCGTCATATTGGAAATGGTCGCCCGGTCGCCAAGGCTTAAACTGTTGGCACCTTCACCGAAAAATTCTAAATAGCTCGACACCACTTTTTGCTTGCGTAAAAACTCGGTTAGCGCCAGCACGAGATCGGTCGCCTGAATGCCAGGCTGCACTTTACCAGTCAGCTCCACGCCAATAATATCCGGTAACCGCATCCAGGAAGCGCGGCCGAGCATCACACTTTCCGCTTCTAAACCACCGACACCAATAGCAATCACGCCGAGCGCATCCACATGGGGTGTGTGACTGTCAGTGCCGACCAAGGTATCTGGAAACGCCACGCCATCAATGGCATGGATCACCGGCGACATGCGCTCTAAATTAATCTGGTGCATGATGCCGTTGCCAGGCGGAATAACATCGACGTTTTTAAAGGCTTTTTTGGTCCAGTTGATAAAGTGAAACCGGTCGTCATTGCGACGGTCTTCAATGGCGCGGTTTTTCTCAAAAGCATCTGGCTCAAACCCGCCGTGCTCCACCGCTAACGAGTGATCCACAATCAGCTGCGTTGGCACCACCGGATTGACTTTGGCCGGGTCGCCGCCCATTAAGGCGATAGCATCACGCAGACCAGCTAAATCAACCAACGCGGTTTGGCCTAAAATATCGTGACACACCACACGCGCCGGAAACCACGGGAAATCTAATTCTTGTTTACGTTCAATCAACTGGCCTAAATAGGCAGTTAACTGCGCCGGATCAGCACGACGCACCAGGTTTTCGGCGTGCACACGACTGGTATAAGGCAAGGTTTCCCAGGCGCCTGGTTTAATGCTATTGACCGCTTCGCGCGCGTCAAAATAGTCATAGGAGGTACCGGCAAGCGGCTTACGGAAATTGGTGTTTAAATTGGTCATGGATATGCACTCTGCAAAAGCATTCAAGGGATGCGGTTGCATCCCTTATTCAAACTAAGATCTATGACTTGGCCGCGACTTAGCCGCGGTTAGCAATTGGAGCCACTTCGCGTGGCTCAACGCCGGTATATTCCGCACTTGGTCGGATAATCCGGTTATCAGCACGCTGTTCCATCACATGGGCGGCCCAGCCAGTTAAGCGTGAACAGACGAAAATCGGCGTAAACAACTTGGTTGGAATACCCATGTAGTTGTAGGCTGAAGCGTGGAAAAAGTCAGCGTTACAGAACAATTTTTTCTCGCGCCACATCACCGCTTCACAGCGCACAGACACATCGTACAAGCGCGTGTCACCGTTGGCGGCGGCAAGCTGCTCAGACCAGGCTTTAATCACAGCATTACGTGGATCAGACTCAGCATAAATAGCATGGCCAAAACCCATGATTTTGTCTTTACGTGCCAGCATGCCCATTAAAGTTTCTTCGGCATGATCCGGGTTTTGCATATGTTCAATCAGTTCCATCGCCGCTTCATTGGCGCCTCCGTGCAGTGGACCACGCAGTGAACCAATGGCACCAGTGATACAAGAATGCATATCAGATAAGGTCGAAGCGCAGACACGGGCGGTAAAGGTTGAAGCATTAAATTCGTGCTCTGCGTAAAGAATCAACGAGGCTTGCATCACTGTGGTGTGCAGCGCGGTTGGTTTTTCGCCGTGCAAAGTCCACAGGAACTGCTCAGCAATAGAATCGGCGTCAGTTTCAACACTGATGCGTTTGCCGTGGTGGCTGTAGTTGTACCAGTAGTTAATCAGGCCTGGGAAAATTGCCAGCATGCGGTCCGTAGCGTCTTGTTGGTCGTTGAAACTCACTTCAGTTTCTAAGTTACCGAGCATCGAGCAGCCGGTGCGCATTACATCCATTGGGTGGGCAGAGGCCGGAATACGTTCCAGCACTTCTTTTAATGCACTTGGCAGGCTGCGCATCGCTTTAAGTTTGGTTTTATAAGCGGCAAGTTCAGTTGTGGTTGGCAACTCGCCTTTCAGAATTAAATAAGCGACTTCTTCAAATTCACATTTAGCCGCTAAGTCTTTCACGTCATAACCGCGGTAGGTCAGGCCTGAACCTGTTTTACCGACGGTCGACAGTGCCGTTTTACCAGCGATCTGGCCGCGTAAACCGGCGCCTGTTAATTGTTTTGCGTTTGCCATGGTGTTCTCCAGCGAAGATTTAAATTGAAAAATTAATTGCAATAGCAGGGACAGAGGTTGCTGTAGAACCTGCCAGCGGTATTCATTGCTGCAGTTTGCTTATTTGTTTTTATTTTCCGCAAACAACGCGTCCAGCTTTTGTTCATAGCTGTGATAATTCAGGAAATCATAAAGTTCCATCCGCGTTTGCATGCTGTCGATCACCGCTTTTTGGTCGCCATCATCCAGCAAATGCTGATACACGTTTAACGCCGCTTTATTCATCGCCCGGAAGGCACTCAGTGGATACAACACCATCTGCACGCCAACGTCCGCCAGTTCTTTTTTGTTAAACAACGGCGTCTGACCAAATTCAGTGATATTGGCCAGCACCGGTACTTTGATCACGTCAGTGAAAGCTTGGTACTGCTCCAGCGTATACACAGCTTCGGCAAAAATTGCATCGGCGCCGGCCTCAACACAGGCTTGTGAGCGTTCAATCGCTGCTTGCAGACCTTGTTGTTGCAACGCATCGGTACGCGCCATAATGAAAAAATTCTCGTCCGTTCTGGCATCAACCGAAGCTTTTACCCGATCGACCATCTCTGCCAGCGACACTATTTCTTTGTTCGGACGGTGACCACAACGTTTTTGCATCACCTGATCTTCAATATGAAAACCGGCCGCACCAGCGCGGGTCATGTCTTTGACGGTGCGGGCAATATTAAAAGCGCCGCCCCAGCCCGTATCGGCATCTACTAGCAAGGGCACTGAAGTGGCGCCGGTGATGCGGCGAATGTCTTCACACACGTCGTTTAAAGACGTCATGCCTAAATCCGGTAAACCAAAAGAGGCATTGGCCACGCCAGCACCTGACAGATACAAAGCCTGATGCCCGACCCGCTCCGCCATCATCGCGGTGTAAGCATTAATGGTGCCTACCAGCTGCAATGGGTTGTTTGCTGCAATAGCCTGACGTAATTTCAGACCGGCGCTATGAGTTGCCATGTGAGTTCCCCTGTTGCTTAAAATGAGGTTGCTTAAAATGAGGTTGCTTAAAATGAGTTTCGATATTACGTCTGGACGCGCCAATGTGCCGGCGCATCAGTAAATCGGCCAATTCACCATCACGATTGGCAATGGCATTGATAATAGCTTTATGTTCGTCAAATGCCCGTGACACTCTTGGGCCATTCATACCAAGCTGTACCCGGTACATCCGGACGATGAAATACAATTCGTCGCATAACAAATTGATCAGATACGGATTTTTACTGCCTAAAATGACGCGGTAATGAAAATCGACATCACCGGCTTCCTGATAATAACTTTCGCCTTCACGCACGCGTTGGGTCGACAAATGCTGATCCAATAACTGCTGCACTTCAGCAATTTCAGTATCGGTCATATGTTCAGCGGCTAAGCGGCAGGCCAGGCCTTCCAGTGTTTCACGCAGCTGATACAACGACACCAGCCCCGCCACGGACAACTTCACCACCCGTGCACCGGCATTCGGAATACGTTCGATCAGATGACAACGCTCCAGCCGCGCGAGGGCTTCCCGCAATGGCGCCCGGCTTAAATCATAACGTTTGGCCAGTTCCGGTTCGGAAATTTTACTGCCCGGTGCAATTTGCCCTTCGACAATGGCGCGCTGAATTTCCAGCAACACCCGGTCGGCAGCAGTAATCGGATCTTTCCAAGTTGGGCTTTGCATCTGATTGTCGACAATTATCTAGCAATGCCGCATTTTTAGACTTTTAATGGTCTATTGTCAACATAATTGTCGACATAACCAGTATTTTTCAACACAAACTAAAGCTTTGCTTACTAAAAGTAGCTGTAACAAATTACTTCCAATTTCCGCTGATATTTCTCAAATAAAAATATTTTAAGACTGTTTAAGAATAAAAATAATTTGTTAACAACTCTTTGGCTATAAAGGTTTTTTTAGCCTAATTGGCTGCAAGGCCGCAGCTAGCAAAGCCCGGTGGATTTTTCACTGGATAAGCTGGGGATAACTATTGGATAACTTGGGTACAAGCTGGGAGTAAATATACAAATATTTAACTTTAACAACGATCTGGCGACCTGCGTCGATTTGCGCATTTTTTGTACCCTTGGCTACACTGAACCCATGTCGCATTGCTGCTGTCGAGCAATGCCCCACCGGTAGCGCACGGCTCAGTTTCTGAGCCATTCCCCTAAGCCCAGAACAATGCGGATTGGTTCTGGGCTACTTTTATACCCGTCATCCTTGAAAATTCGGGGTTGTTGCCTTCGCTCGTTCGCTGAAGCGTCAGTCCGACCCAGTCACATAGAACAGCTATGCTCCTGGGGTCTCACTCTCTTGTCGCCTACCCGAATCTCCAATGATTTTGGGTACACTGCTTGATTTAACTATCTCGTTTTGCCAACGGAAATAACCGGTAAAAATTTGCGGTACTGTGCTTGGCAATTGTCGCTAAATCTTCAGATCGCACCTGCGCCACAGCTGCTGCCACCGCACTGACATAGGCCGGCTGATTGGTTTTACCGCGAAATGGCACTGGTGATAAATAAGGTGAGTCGGTTTCAATCAATAATCGATCAAGGGGAACCTGACGAACGACATCCCGCAGCGCGTCGGCATTGCGAAAAGTCATAATTCCGGAAAAAGAAATATAAAAACCTAAATCTAACGCGGCTTTGGCGGTGTCCCAGTCTTCAGTGAAACAGTGCAGCACCCCGCCACAACGGTCCGCCTGATATTGTCGCATCAGCGCCAGCGTGTCGGCTTTGGCGTCACGGGTATGAATAATCAACGGTTTTTGTAACTGGTTCGCCACTTCAATATGGCTGATAAAGGCTTGTTGCTGCAGGGCTTTGGTATCAGGACTGTAAAAGTAATCCAGGCCGGTTTCACCGACTGCCACTACTTTTGGATCGGCAGCCAGTTGCAATAATAAGTCAGCATCCAGCACGTCTTGCTGATGCAACGGATGTTCACCACAAGATACGGATACCTGCGGATAAGGTGCAACCAAGGCAGCCATCGCCGGATATTCGGCCAAACTGACGGACACACAAAGCAGATGTTCTATTTGTTCAGTGGTCGCCTTCGCCAACACGGCAGGCAAATCCATCGCCAGTTTATCCAGTTCTAACCTATCTAAGTGACAATGGGAATCTACAAACACAACCAACACTCCGGTGCTTTTTTACAAATTTTAAACACGATGAATCAGGAACCATCAAGCATATAGCGTAGCGGCTTGATGACAATTCATCGCTAACACAATGAATCACCACGACAACTTCAAAAACTGCACCGACCTCTAGCAGCAGTTTTCCTGCTACAGGGTATAGGTAACTTCAGGGGAGTTTTGCAAGCCGCTGATTAACTTTTCGATTTTGTCACGCAACTGCAATTTGTCATCGATAAAAGCCACACCAATACCGGCCGGGCTATTATTCTGCGCACCATGTGGCGTGATCCAGGCCACTTTGCCAGTCACAGAGACAGTTTCCAGTGCGTCCGGCAGCGTCACCGATAACGCCAGCGACTGGCCAATTTTGTACTGGCGTGCAGTCCGGACAAATAAACCACCTTGTTTTAAAAAAGGCATAAAAGCGCGGTTTAACTCTTTAATATCAAGAAAATCCAACGGTATTTCTTCCAACGATGCCTCCATCAGCGCAATAAACGCTGTACATCCAATAATAATGCGCTGAGCGCTAAAGATCTATTCTGCCCCAAAATTTGCTGTTCGTCACGGCACCATTGCGCCAGCCGTTGAAACAGCTGCTGACAGTTGCGATTGTCATCGACTGTTGGCCATAACTGCCGGACAAACCAAAACAGGATAGTGGTGGTTTCGGTTTGCGCTTCCAGTGTTTTCACCATGTCCGACAACGGATAGTCACCGGCAATAAAACGCGGCAACAACTGCAACACCTGATCAATGTGCGCACTTTGACCAGAGCCAAGTAATTGCAAGGCCCGCAGCGGCGCACCAGCACAATAAGCCAGTAAATAAGGGGGCACCGGTTGGTCGCTTTGCTCAACCAGCCACGACTGCGCCGCCAGATCATTCACCGGCGCAATCAGCCAGCGCTGGCAACGGCTTAAAATAGTCGGCAGCAGTTGTTGTTCATAAGCTGTCTGCAGCAGCAGAAAACTATCACTGCCCGGCTCTTCCAGCGTTTTTAGCAACGCATTGGCGGCGGCTTCCGTCATTTTGTGCGCTTGCGGCAATAACACCACCCGCGCACCGCCTTGTTGCGGTGTGCCTTGCATAAACTGACTGAGTTCACGCACCGCATCCACACCGATACTGCTGTCACTTTGCAGCTGCATTAAATCCGGATGATGACCGGCAGCAACCAGCAAACAACTTTTACAATGACCACAAGCGGCATCCGGGAATGGCTGCAAACACAGTAATTGTTTGGCCAAATGTTGCGCTACCAGATGTTTACCGACACCATTGGGCCCGGTAAACAGTAAAGCATGATGCAGCTGGCCGCTTTGTGCCAATTGGCCCAAATGTAGTTGCATCGGTGCCAGCCAGGGTAAAGTTGCCGCTGCGAAATTCACGTTTCTAAACTCCCTGCAACTAAATTGCCCGCTTTTAAACTCACAGCCCGGCAGCCTCTAACGCGGCAATAATTTGTTGCTGCACTTCAGCCACAGTGCGGCTGGCATCAATAATGGCAATATTCGGCTCAGTGTGAGCAATGTCCAGATAACGGGCTCTGGTACGTTGGAAAAATGCCAACTGTTCCTGTTCAATCCGATCCAGCTCGCCGCGAACCCTGGCGCGTTCCAGACCAATCACCGGATCGATATCCAGATACAAGGTAAAGTCCGGCTTGGTCGGACCGAGCACAGCCTGACGAATGCTGTCAATTAAACCTGAATCAATCATCCGGCCGCCGCCCTGATACGCGCGGGACGACAGATCATGGCGGTCGGCCAGTACCCAGTCACCACGCAATAATGCCGGACGGATCACTTGGCTCAGCAGCTGCACTCTGGCGGCATACATCAACAACAATTCGGTTTCTGGTGCCACTTGTTCACTTTGCACCGATTTAACTAAGGTGCGGATTTGTTCAGCCAGCGGTGTACCGCCGGGTTCGCGGGTTTGCACCACTTGATGGCCTTGGTGTTCCAACCATTGCCGTACGGTGCTGATGGCTGTTGTTTTGCCGGCACCTTCCAGCCCTTCAATCACAATAAAACGAGCTGGTTTCATGGTTTTTTCCCGAAAATATACTGTTGTACCGCACGATTATGCTCTGGCAAGGTTGCCGAAAACTGATGACTGCCATCACCCTTCGCTACAAAATACAGTTTATCACTGACCAGCGGTTTAGCTGCCGCCTGCAACGACGTCGCACTGACCAATGCAATTGGACCTGGCGGCAAGCCAAAATGGACATAGGTATTATATAAATGTGGATCTTTTAAATGGGCACGGGTGATATCCCCCTGATAACGATCCCCAAGCCCATAAATCACCGTTGGATCGGTTTGCAACTTCATCCGCTGCGCCAGCCGGTTGATAAACACCGATGCAATCAACGGTTTTTCCGAGATCACGCCAGTTTCCTTTTCGACAATCGACGCCAGAATTAACAGCTGATAAGGTGTACTAAACGGCACTGTGGCATCCCGCTCTGTCCACGCCTGTTCTAGCTGCTGCATCAACGAGCGGTGCGCTCTTTGATAAATATCCGAAGCTTTGCTATGTGCAGTATAAAAATAAGTTTCCGGAAAAAACAGTGCTTCGAGATTTAGCGGTGGTGCGCCCCACTCGGTTGGCCATTTAATCAGTTGCCGTAAAGCCTGCTCATCTGGCAAATCGTTTTGCAGGTAAGGCGCATTGGCTAATGCCAACAAGCTTTGTTTTAACGTTTCGCCTTCGCGCAGCATAAAACTGAACTGCGCTACTTTACCACTTCGAAATAAAGCTAACTGGTTCATTAATAAATCGGGTTGTACCCGATACACCCCGGCTTTTACCGAACGCAATTCAGGTTGTAACACACTTAGGAGCTTCAACTGCAAACACTGGGTTTTACTAAGCAAACGTTGTTGTTGCCACTGCTGACAGAGGCCGGATAACGAGCTACCTGCGGGCAAATCATAATAAGGGCCAGCTAAAGCCAACCGGGTTTGCTGGAATTGCTGTAGTTGATTTAGCAAACCAAAAACCACTACCGCGAGCACGAATAACAGTACAAATAACTTCTTTAACATGAAATCTTTCCTGCCAGAAACGGCACTAAATGCTGGATGGGTCTGATTTCGTCCAGATTTAATGGACGATTTAAAAACTGTTGTACCGGCACCACGCCCATCAGCGCATTGCTGGCAAACATCGCGCTGGCATCATCAAGGGCCGCCAGTGGAAAATACCCTTGTTTTACATTCAAATGCTGCAGTAACCACTGCCGCATCACGCCTTCCACACCGGCCTGATCAAGCTTTGGTGTACACCATTGACCTTTTATTTTAAAAAACAAATTAGCGGCACAAAGTTCCGTCACCCGCCCTTGCTGATCGCACACAATCAAATCATCAAAGGCACTTTGTTCTGCTTCCGCTTTAAGCAGCACCGTTTCCAGCCGGCTGGTGTGCTTCATCCCGGCTAATAACGGTTGGGTGGACAATTGCAGATTGGCGACGCCAAGGCGAATACCCTGCTGACGCTGCTGTTGATAATCAGGTAACGGGCTAGGTGTGACATAAACCAGTGGCTCGGCAAAACCTGCCGGACTATAACCCCGTCCGCCTTGCCCTCTACTCACCAGCAATTTAACTACCTGCGACGGCGCTGTAATTGCTCGATTCGCTTGTAGTTTCACCACTTGCTCGTGAAGTTGTGGCATCTGCAAGCGCTGCAGTGACTGCGCCAGGCGCTGCCAATGCAAATCCCACAGCACCAGCTGTGAGTCATCTACCAGCATAGTGGTAAAAATCCCATCGCCGTACTGAAAACTGCGGTCAGAAACAGTAGGTTGAAGCACCAGCGCGCCTTGTTTAGCCCAAAAATGCAGTATGCCTGAAATTTGCCGCACTGAAAATTATCACAGGCAAAATTGCCGGGCCAGAAATGACAACGCCACCTTGCAAGCAAAGCGGCGTTTTGTCGATCACGTCACGGTAACATCGCTAAGTATGAGTTACCGCGGTGTCATTCGCGTAAAGTTAAACTTTGCGGAACAACACCGAACCGTTGGTACCACCAAAACCAAAAGAGTTGCAAAGTGCATACTCCATCGAGACCTGGCGGGTTTCATGCGGAACATAGTCCAGATCACAACCAACGTCCGGATTATCCAGATTGATGGTGGGAGTTACTATCTGATCCTGCAACGACAAAATGGTGATGATTGATTCAACCGAACCTGCAGCACCCAACAAATGACCAATCATTGATTTGCTGGAGCTGACCATTAACTTATCGGTAGAACCGGCAAAGACCTTTTTGATTGCTTGCGTTTCAGCAATGTCACCGGCTGGTGTTGAAGTGCCGTGGGCGTTGATGTAGCTAACCTTGTCGGCAGACACACCGGCATCACGCAGTGCGTTGGCCATCGCATTGGCGCCACCACGACCGTCTTCCGGTGGTGAGGTCATATGAAAAGCATCGCCACTCATGCCAAAACCAACCAATTCCGCGTAAATTTTCGCGCCACGGGCTTTAGCGTGTTCGTATTCTTCCAGCATCACCACGCCGGCGCCGTCACCCAGCACAAAACCATCACGGTCTTTATCCCAAGGGCGACTGGCTTGTTGCGGTGCATCGTTACGGGTTGATAAAGCGCGTGCTGCGCCAAAACCGCCCATGCCTAAAGTGGTCGAGGCTTTTTCGGCACCACCGGCTAACATTGCATCGGCGTCACCGTACACAATCATTCGCGCCGCGTGTCCAATGTTATGCACACCGGTGGTACAAGCGGTGACGATGCTGATATTTGGGCCTTGCAGACCCAACATGATCGACAAATGGCCAGCAATCATATTGATAATGGTTGAAGGCACAAAAAATGGAGAGAGTTTGCGTGGACCGCTTGCCAGCAGCTTTTCGTGGTTTTCTTCAATTAAACCAAGGCCACCAATGCCCGAGCCGATGGCAGCGCCAATCCGGCCGGCGTTTTCTTCTGTCACTTCAATGCCAGAATCGCGGAATGCCTGAATACCTGCGGCAACACCATACTGGATAAACAAGTCCATCTTCCGGGCTTCTTTCGCCGGGAAAAATGACTCGACATCAAAATCCTTAATTAAACCGGCAAACTTGGTACTGTAGGCTTCAGTATTAAAATGAGTGATCAGACCAATACCGCTTTTTGCTTGTTGCAAGCCTTGCCAGGTTGACGTGACGTCATTCCCTAACGGCGTTAGCATGCCCAACCCAGTTACCACGACTCGACGTTTAGTCACATTGTCCTCCGCAAGGAAATTTACTTTCTCTGCTTACTGCCTCAAACCAAGATTAGATCATCAGTTTGACTATGCCAGAAATGAAAACGGGTAGCTTAGCTACCCGTCTGCATTGCGCATTGCTTATTCAGCGTGCGCTTTGATGTAATCGATAGCAGATTGCACCGTAGTGATTTTTTCTGCTTCTTCATCAGGAATTTCAGTATCGAATTCTTCTTCCAGCGCCATGACCAGTTCAACTGTGTCTAATGAGTCAGCGCCTAAGTCATCAACAAAAGAAGCTTCGTGCTTAACGTCTTCTTCTTTAACGCCTAATTGCTCAATGATAATTTTCTTAACGCGTTCTTCGATGTTGCTCATCTTTTCTTCCTTTTTCTCATATAAATCGCAACAATTCGTGCAATTTTGTGTGGCGGCTAGTTTAGTGGCAAGCGCAGTTCGTTGCAAGCAATGCACAAGTCATTTCCTGCTGGTCGAACCTGATTCGCTTAAACCATATACATGCCACCGTTAACGTGAATCGTTTCACCGGTGATGTAAGCCGCCTGGCGGGATGCCAAAAAGGCGACTGTTGCCGCAATTTCTTCAGGTAATCCCAGACGATTCGCCGGTACCTGACTAAAGATTGCTTGCTTTTGCTCATCTGAAAGATCTTTGGTCATATCAGTATCAATAAAACCAGGAGCAATTGCGTTGACAGTTATACCACGAGACGCCACTTCTTTCGCAAGAGATTTTGTAAAACCAAGTACACCGGCTTTTGCTGCTGCGTAGTTCGTTTGACCTGCGTTACCCATTGATCCCACTACAGAACCGATAGTGATGATGCGTCCACAGCGTTTTTTCATCATACTGCGAAGCACGGCTTTGCTCATCCGGAATACGGATGTTAAGTTGGTTTGCATAATGTCAAACCACTCTTCGTCTTTCATCCGCATCAATAAATTGTCGCGAGTAATACCGGCGTTATTGACCAGAATATCAATTTCACCAAAGTTGGTTTTGATAGTTTCCAGGCATTGCTCAATTGATTCGACGTTGGCCACGTCTAGTACCAAGCCTTGCCCTGCGCCCAGATACTCAGCAATAGCAGCCGCACCTTTTTCGGTGGTGGCAGTGCCAATTACTTTGGCGCCTAAGGCTGCCAGTTGTTCTGCGATGGCCCGGCCGATGCCACGACTGGCGCCGGTTACTAAGGCAACCTGGCCGTCCAGAGAAATAAAAGCTGTCATAAAAACCCTTGCTTAAAAATTATGTGGTTGGATTTAAAGCGTTTTGCAAAGACGTTACATCATTGACTGAATGGGTATTGAGATTTTTATCAATCCGTTTAATCAGGCCAGCCAATACTTTACCGGCACCAATTTCTACCACGTCAGTCACGCCTTGCGCTGCCAGCCATTCAATACTCTCAGTCCAGCGGACCGGGCTGAATAATTGTCGCATCAGCGCGTCTTTAATGTCGTTTTGCTCAGTCGCAATCGCCACATCGACATTATTCAATACCGGTATGACAGTTGGATGAAATTCCAGTCCGGCCAAATCAGCAGCTAACTTCTTCGCTGCTGGTTTCATCAAAGCACAATGCGATGGCACGCTCACCGGTAACGGCAATGCCCGTTTGGCACCATAGGTTTTACAAAGTTCACCGGCACGTTCCACCGCAGCTTTATTGCCAGCGATTACCACTTGGCCGGGTGAATTGAAATTCACTGGTGACACCACTTCACCTTGGGCTGCTTCTTCGCAGGCTTTGGCAATCAATGTATCGTCCAGACCAATAATCGCCTGCATCGCGCCAGTACCGGCCGGCACTGCAGTTTGCATATACTGGCCACGTTTTTCGACCAGTTTCACCGCATCACTTAAGCTTAAAGCGCCGCTACAAACCAGCGCTGAATATTCACCTAAGGAATGGCCTGCCAGATAAGCTGGTGTGGCGCCACCCTGTTGTTGCCATAGCCGCCAAATGGCAACCGAAGCTGTTAACAACGCGGGTTGGGTGCGATGAGTTTCGTTTAAATCGGTATCCGGACCGTTGGCAACTAAGGCCCACAAATCATAACCCAGCGCTTTGGACGCTTCTTCGAAAGTGTCGCGAACCGTGGCGAATTCAGAGTGAAGTTCGCTTAACATACCAACGGTTTGCGAGCCTTGTCCTGGAAAAACCAATGCAAGTTTAGTCATTTTGTTGTCCACTTTGTCATTAATGCTTAGTGCGTTTTTCTTAGTACTCGTTGCTTAGTACTTAACCAGAGCCGAGGCCCAGGCAAAACCACCGCCAAATGCTTCTAATAATAAGGTTTGACCACGTTTGATCCGGCCATCGCGAATGGCTTCATCCAGCGCTGTCGGCACGGTTGCTGCAGAAGTATTGCCGTAACGGTCCAGGTTAATTACCACCTGATCCATCGACATATCAAGCTTTCTGGCAACGGCTGAGATAATCCGCAGGTTAGCCTGATGTGGCACCAGCCAGTCGATTTGCGATTTTTGTAAATTGTTGGCAGCTAAGGTTTGTTCAACCACTTCTGATAATTTGGTGACGGCAACTTTAAATACGTCGTTGCCCTTCATCACGCCCCAGCTGTTGTGGATCGATTGTTCATCACCACGGCGCGGGTTGTTGACATACAACAACTCTGAATATTTGCCATCAGAATGGATATGGGTCGATAAAATGCCAGGCTCTTCCGAAGCTTCGATAATCACGGCACCCGCCGCATCACCGAATAAAATCACCATACTGCGATCTTCAGGGCTAATCAGCTGCGACAGACAATCGGCACCAATCACCAGCACCCGTTTTGCCATGCCGCCTTTGATATATTGATCGGCAATACTTAGCGCATAGCAAAAACCAGCACAAGCTGCGGAAATATCAAATGCAGGAATGTTCGGGATATCCAGTTCACGCTGCACTTCGCAGGCTGAACTGGGTAAAGCGCGCGAACCACTGGTGGTGCCCAGTACTATCATATCAATAGTGTTTTTATCAATACCGGCGGCTTCAATCGCTTTGAGCGCGGCTTGGGTACTCATAGTGGCCACGGTTTCGTGCTCGCCAATGATGCGGCGCTCGCGAATACCGGTGCGTTCAATAATCCATTCGTCGGTGGTTTCGACCATGCTCTCTAAATCGGCATTGGTGCGGACTTGCGCCGGGAAATAACTGCCGGTGCCTATAATGCGTGAATACATGGGGACCTACGCTTTATCGATTAATACGTGTTCCAACCGGTCTTTTATTTTTGCGGGCACCTGGCGTTCAACCTCGCGCACCGCCTGCCGGATGGCACTTAGAAATGCTTCTTTCGTCGCATTTCCGTGGCTTTTCACTACAATTCCGCGCAATCCTATCAGACTCGCACCGTTATAGTGGTCGGGGTTCACACCAGATCCGATACTTTTTAGTAAAGGTTTGATCATCCAGCCGAATAAATGTGCAGACATACTGTTTTTCAGTGCCTGTTCAAAGCGTTTCATAATGAGTTTGGCAACACCTTCGCAGGTTTTCAGCGCCACATTCCCAACAAAACCATCACAAACAATGACGTCGGCTTTGCCAGAGAAAATATCGTTACCTTCGATATAACCGATATAGTTGATATCGGCACATTCGGATAACATCAGCGAAGTGCGCTTGATTTGATCCGAACCTTTGATTTCTTCTTCGCCCATATTAAGCAAAGCAACTTTTGGCCGGTGAATGCCTTCGACTTCTTCCGCCATCACCGCGCCCATCACGGCGAACTGAAACAAAGTGTCTGCATCGCAGTTCACAGTGGCACCAAGATCCAGCATAAATACCGGGCTGCCGACCGTGGTAGGTAAGGCACTAATCAGCGCCGGACGTTCAACGCCACCCAGCATTTTTAATACAAAATGCGCCATCGCAATCAGCGCACCGGTATTACCGGCACTGACACAAGCCTGCACTTGCTGTTTATCAACCAAATCCAAAGCCACGCGCATCGAAGAATCGCGTTTATTACGAAGCGCAACGGACGGACGGTCAGTCATTAAAACTTGTTGGGAGGCGTGTTTAAAACTAATTTGCGGATGTTCAGCAAGACCGGCATCAGCGAGATAAGGTTGCAGTAAATCGGTATCACCGCACAGGACTAAATCAAGAAGGGGAAATTCTTCCACTGCAGCGAGTGCCGCGGGAATAGTAGATAGGGGGCCATGGTCGCCCCCCATCATATCTAAAGCTATTTTAAGCCGTTCTGGTTGCAACGAGTGCACCGCGACTTATTTAACTTTACGACCTTTGTAGAAACCGTCGGCGGTGATGTGGTGACGACGATGGGTTTCACCGGTAGTAGCGTCGACTGACAGCGTTGGGCCAGTCAGAGCGTCGTGTGAACGACGCATGTCACGCCGGGCGCGAGATTTTTTGTTCTGTTGTACAGCCATTGCTATTCTCCTAAAGTCACTTTTTCTTCAATTCTTGCAATATTGCAAATGGGTTCGGTTTTTCTGGTTCCGGCTCTATATGCCCGAAGCTCGTCTGCAACTTTGCTGGATCGCATTGATCAACATCATGCATCGGGAACAACGGTAAAGCCAGAATTAATTCGTCCTCAACCAATTGCCTCAAGTTAACTTCGCCGTGTTCGTCTTTCTCGATCACGTCGTAGCGTTCCGGAATTTCATCGTGAGCCGAATCATCCCCTTTAACAGGGGTATATGCAAAACTGCTGTCAATCGCCAGTGACATTTCGTCACCGCACCTTTCGCAGGTCAGACTGACAGTACAGTGAGCTTCGCCAGATATAAAGACTAAGCCTTGCTCGTCAGTTCCGCAATCTATGACTGCATCAACATCACCTTCCTTGACCAGCAACGACTCGGTAAACCGCGTCAGCGTGTTCATTGGAATGACCCCTTCGAAACTGAGCCTTTTTTGCGCAGTACGGACTGGATCGATAGTGATTGGGATTTTTAGCTTTTGCATAAGGCGCGCATCATATAGATCAAGGCTTGTACTGTCAAAGGGTTGATCGCCATTTTGTTAATTTTCCGCGCGCGAAGCAACTAAAAAATCAGTATAGTGACGCCAGATTACTTACGCCTCACTAAATCGCCCACGCTGGAGTTCTTTATGCATGCAAATCTTTGGTTAGCGTCAACCTCTGTTTACCGCAAAGCTTTGTTAGAAAAGCTGACGCCTAACTTTGAAACGGCAAAACCAGAAGTCGATGAAACTGCCCTGCCCGGCGAAACCGCGCAGCAACTGGTCGAGCGGTTGGCGATTGCTAAAGCGCAGGCGGTGGCGACAAATCTGGACGATGGCTTGGTAATAGGCTCGGATCAGGTTGCTATGTTCGAAGGTGATATTCTTGGCAAACCGCACACTGCTGACAATGCCTTTATCCAGTTAAGACGCTTTAGCGGGCATAAAGTGACATTTCTAACCGGGCTGGCCGTGGTCAACGCCAAAACCGGCGTCGTGGTGCATTGTGTTGATGCATTTCATGTGCATTTTCGCCAACTCACCGATCAGGATATCCACACTTATATCAGCCGCGAACAACCATTAAATTGCGCTGGTAGTTTTAAAAGCGAAGGATTAGGTATCACCCTGTTCGAAAAACTGGAAGGTGACGACCCAAATAGCCTGATTGGATTGCCATTGATCAAGTTGCATCAATTGTTAAAGCAGCAAGGAAGGGATCTATTGCTTCAGCCATAAATTCAGGCTGAAGCCGTTATCAACTGCCCACAAAACACTATTAACAGTGGGCAGTCAGTTCCGGTAACGAATCAATCACTGCTTTTGGCGCAAAGGGCAAAAAATCAACCGCTTTATGTACGCCATGGGTAATGCCGATGCGTGGCATCTGTATCGCGTGCGCCATGGCCAGGTCGTGCACCGTGTCGCCGACCATCAGCGCTTGCTCCGGTTCTAGTTGAAGCTCAGTCAAAATTTGCTCCAGCATTTGCGGATGGGGCTTCGATTGCGCTTCATCGGCGCAGCGGCTGGTGTGAAAAAAATGGCCGGTCTGAGTTTCTTCAAAAATCCGGTTTAAACCACGACGCATTTTACCGGTCGCCACCGCCAATAAATAACCTTGCTCTTGCAGTTCAGTAAACAATTCACGTGCACCGGCGAACAATGGCGTCGCCGTTTGGTCATGATGCAAATAAATCTCTTTATACGCTTCACACAGCGCCAGACGAGTTGGCGCATCGGCCATTGGAAACAACCTGGCAAAAGCCGGATCCAGACTTAAACCGATAATCTGTTTTGCTTCATCATAGCTTGGCACTTCTACCTGCAGCCGTGCCGCAGCACCTTGCACACAAGTAACAATTTTACCGACCGAATCCATCACGGTGCCGTCCCAGTCAAAAATGACCAGTTTTACTGCTGACATACTGTTTCACCACTGTTTATAGCAACTACTTATAGCAACTACTTATAGCAACTACTTATAGCAACTACTTATAGCAACCACTTTAATCAACCACTCGATGGCGCCAAGCTGCACCATCGATAGCGGTATGTTCAGAACTATTACTTTTTAACCAACCGGGTCAGAATTTTTTCAAGCTCAGTATCCAGCGGCGCTTCACACTTCATTACCAATCCGGTATTCGGATGGGTAAAAGCCAGCGTTTTGGCATGCAGGTACAAACGTCTCAGGCCAAGACTATTCATCTGACTGGTAAATTCGTTGTCGCCATATTTATCATCACAAGCAATTGGATGACCAACACAAGCGGTGTGGACACGAATTTGATGGGTACGGCCGGTCACAGGGAAGGCTTCAACCAAAGTGCCTTCGACATAACGCTGCAGAATTTTAAAGCGCGTTTCTGAAGGTTTACCTTCTTTTTCATCGACCCGCACCACTCGCTCACCCGATTGCAGGGTGTTTTTCTTCAGCGGCTCAGTGACTTTTTTATTGCGGGCGTCCCACTGTCCGGCGACTAAGGCCCAGTATTTTTTCTCGACGGTTTTTAAGCGCAGTTGTTCGTGAATATGCGTCAGTACTGAACGTTTTTTTGCGATCAGCAAACACCCTGAGGTATCGCGGTCCAGCCGGTGCACCAGTTCCAGGAACTTGGCCGTTGGCCGCAGTGCCCGCAAAGCTTCAATCACGCCAAACTGCAAACCACTGCCGCCATGCACCGCCATCCCTGTTGGTTTATTCAGAACAATGAGATCGTTATCTTCAAATAAGATATGGCTTTCCAGATTTTTCACTAACGAAAGCTTAGTCGACACCTGATCTTTTTCTGCCGCGACCACTAATGGTGGCACGCGCACCTGATCACCAACCTGCAATTTATACTCAGGTTTGATCCGGCCTTTATTGACTCTGACTTCGCCTTTGCGGACCACCCGATAGATCACGCTTTTAGGTACACCCTTGAGGCGCGCCAGTAAAAAATTATCCAGCCGCTGGCCAGCATATTCTTCATCCACATCAATATATTGGATGGGAGTTTTAATTTCATCAGTCATGCGTATTTGCTGCTCTGCCGCTTATTGAATTCACGACAATTAAGTTGCTATTGGTCGCTGATTGGTGTGATAATCAGCCCGCTAATTGCGCCAGTAGTCACAAAAACCTACGGCGATTAGGGCGCTCATCAAGACGTAAGAGAAGCTGTGAGGCACCGGTCGGGAGACAGATCATACCTAATTCGTGGTGAAAACCAACGACTTTATCTGCCCCGAACGAGAATAACGCCAGATGCTTGAGGTAATGCTGCGTAATTTGTTACCAACACCAGCACAACACCGCTTCCGGTCCATGAGCAAAAAAATTAAAAGTAGAAAGCTATAACGCAGCGCTCGTAAGCGATGTGGATCAGAGCAAATTTGTAATACGGCTGGGGTTACAATCCGGCCGGATAAACAATATTGATAATAACAATTTATAGATAATTGATTATTCAAGCATTCCAGTCGTGAGACTGCACCTGAATATGTTTGACAACATCTGACACGCAAACGAAATGTGCGCTGTCGTTGTGGCTGAATGGACGAGTCAGACACAATGAAAAGAATGCTCATAAACGCCACGCAGGAAGAAGAAATCCGCGTAGCTCTGGTCGATGGCCAGAAATTATACGACCTGGATATTGAAAGCCCAGGCCATGAACAAAAAAAGGCCAACATTTATAAAGGCCGCATTACCCGCGTAGAACCCAGCCTCGAAGCTGCATTTGTTGACTATGGTGCTGAGCGCCATGGCTTTTTACCGCTCAAAGAAATCTCCCGCGAATATTTCCCCCAAGGCTATTCCTTTGACGGCCGCCCGAATATCAAAGAAGTCGTGCGTGAAGGTCAGGAAGTTATTATTCAGATTGATAAAGAAGAACGTGGCCAAAAAGGCGCTGCGCTGACGACTTTTATCAGTTTAGCCGGTTCCTATCTGGTGTTAATGCCAAACAATCCTCGTGCTGGTGGTATTTCCCGCCGCATTGAAGGTGACGAGCGCCAGGAATTAAAAGATTCGTTAGGTCAGCTGGAAATGCCGGATGGCATGGGTTTGATTGTCCGCACCGCTGGTGTTGGTAAGTCTTACGAAGAGCTGGACTACGACTTAAAAGCGCTGATGAAACACTGGTCAGCCATCACCACGGAAGCACAAAACCGCCCTGCACCATTCCTTATTCATCAGGAAAGCAACGTGGTATTCCGGGCGATCCGTGATTATCTGCGCCGTGATGTGGGTGAAATCCTCATTGATAACCCACGCATTTTCGAAGAAGCCAAACTTTATATCCAGCAGTTCCGTCCTGATTTCGCCCACCGGGTGAAAATGTATCAGGGTGAAGTGCCGCTGTTTATGCATTTCCAGATTGAAACCCAGATTGAAACCGCCTTCCGTCGTGAAGTGCGTTTACCTTCAGGTGGTTCAATTGTCATCGACTCGACCGAAGCTTTAACCGCCATTGATATCAACTCATCAAAAGCGACCAAAGGCGGTGATATCGAAGAAACAGCCTTTAATACCAACTTAGAAGCCGCCGATGAAATTGCCCGTCAACTCCGTCTGCGCGACTTAGGTGGTTTGATTGTCATCGACTTCATCGACATGACGCCAGTGCGTCATCAACGTGAAGTCGAAAACCGCTTAAAAGAAGCGGTGAAACAAGACCGCGCCCGTGTGCAGATTGGTCGTATTTCGCGTTTTGGTTTGCTGGAAATGTCACGTCAGCGTCTGCGCCCATCACTGGGTGAATCGGCAACGCACGTTTGTCCACGTTGTCATGGCCGCGGGACTATACGCAGCACTGAATCCTCAGCGCTGTCGATTTTACGTCTGATTGAAGAAGAAGCGATTAAAGACAACACCAGTCAAATCCATGCGCAGGTGCCGGTATCGGTTGCCACTTATCTGATGAATGAAAAACGCGACTCGATTCGTCGTATCGAAAGCCGCTTAGGCATTCGTATTTACATCATTCCAAATGAGCATATGGAAACGCCACATTATGAAGTAACCCGCATTCGTATCGATGAAGAAATCGAAGAATCGAGCTACAACATGGTGAAAGTACCAGCGGTGCAAAATACCCTCTACCACCCGGTTTCTGATGCGGTGAAAGAAAAACCGGCGATTGCTGCAATAGCGATGCAGGAAACTGCACCTGTAGCTGCACCAGTCGCAACGAAGCCAGCGGCTGCAACACAAGCTGAGGTTGGTATCATTGCCAAAGTCAGTGGTTTCTTTAAATCATTGTTTGCTCCAGCACCAGTGGTGGTTGAAGAGAAAACAGAACAACCGCAGCGCCGCGTCAATAACCGTGACAATAAAAACCGTCGCAATGGTCGCAATAACAACCAGCCACGTCGTCACGAAGGTGATGACAAACCGCAGGTTCGTGATGAAACCAAACCGGCACGCAATAACGACCGTCCGGCCCGCACAGAACGTCCTGAACGCAACGAGCGGAATGAACGCCCTGCCCGTACTGAACGTCCGGAGAAAGCGGAACGTCAGGAACGGACTGAGCGCCCGGAGCGTACTGAACGCTTAGATCGTAACGAGAAAAAACCTCAGGCTGAAAAGCCAGCCAAGGTGCAGGTTGAAGCTGAAGAAGAATTAGTCAGCTCCAGCAAAGTGGTTGAACGCCGTCAACGTCGCAATATGCGTAAATCAGTGCGGTTGGAAAAAGCGGTCGCCACTGATGTGAATAATGTCATCGTTGAAGTTGCGGTACCTGATGTTGCAACGGATATCGAAGCCAACGTGACAATCGTCGCACCTGTAATGAGCGCCGTCGAAGTGACGGCCACTGCACAGCAAGACCTGCAACCAGTTGGCGATGCCGGTAGCGCTGCTGACGTCGAAAAAACTGCTGATGCGGAAAAGGAAGAAGGTGAAAACCGCAGTCGTTCACGTCGTTCACCACGTCACTTACGTGCCGCGGGTCAAAAACGCAAAAAAGAACAAACTGCCGGTGATGCTGATGATGCGGTAGAAGCACGGTACCCGCTGGAAGAAAACACTGAAGTCACAGAGCAGCAACTGGATTTGCCAATCGTCGCAGCCATCAGTGAAACAAGTGTTGCAGTAGCGGCAGTGTCAGTAGAAACAGTATCAGAGACAGCGACCGTTGTGGTTGAAGCTGCTCCTGTAGAAGTTGCAAACGAAGCTCCAGCGACCGCAGCAGCAGCGCCAGTTGAAGCCATTGCTGTCGAAACAGCTGAAGAAGCAACAGCGAAACCTCGTAGCCGCAGCCGCGCAAAAGCAACGACGGCCAAAGCGCAAAGCCCTGAAGCAGATGTAACTGCGCAGTCTGCTGTTGTTACTGAAACTCCGGCTGAAGTTTCAGCTCCTGTTGCAGGTACTCCAGAAGCTGTCATTGCTGACGTTGTGGTGCCCGTCGTAGCTGAAGCTGCTGTTGCTGCACCTGTTGTTGAAGCGGTTGTTGAAACTGTAGTTGAAACTGTAGTTGCCGAAGTTGCAGTAACCCCAGCACCAGTCGCGGCGCCGGCGAAGGCTAAACCTGCTGCCCGTGGCAATCGTTACGGCAATATGGTGACTTCAGATATGACCAAGCCAGTGGCCACAGCAAGCTCTGACGAAACGGTTGAAGTGCCGGTCGCGATGGCAGCAGCTGATCGTCCGGTGGTGGTGTCGAGCTCACGCACGGCCAATGCCAACCGTCAGATCAGCACTGCACCAATGACCAAACCGAAGTCTGTTGACGAGTAAGGTCAGTCGTAAGATAGGCTGCAGTTACAACTACAGCCACTAAAAAAGCCAGATGATTCATCTGGCTTTTTTTATGGGGCTGCAACATCAAGCAGTCCTGTTCACCCAAAGTTATGGCAATGGATTTACTTGTCAGTCGCTAACAAGGACAGCTGTTGCTGATAAAAATCCAGTACCGCCGTCATGGCCGGCAACCGGTATTGATCTGCTTCAATAAAAAACTCGTGTCGTGCTCCGGCAAAGTGCAATACCTTACCTCCAGCACAATTGCTGCCAATCGCCTGACAAAACTCATCCTGCGGCGCTGGCGCGACAGCCGAATCATCGCCTGCCTGTAAAATCAGCACCGGTGTTTGAATTTTCTCTGCTATATGCGGCATCTCACCGGCAATCGCACAGGCTTGTGATAACCACTGCCAACTCGGCCCGCCTAACTGAATTTTCGGTTGTTGCTGATATTGCTCACGAAAACGACGATAACGAATTTCTGACTGAGTGTAGATATTGCCGACAAAAGGCCCCGGGTTATAAGGCTGTGCTACAAAACCAGCATAACAGTCACTGCAGCTCCAGCGCACCGCCGCCGCCAGATAACAGCCATCTTTGGCGCCAAATAACACTTCAGCGTTTGGGGCATGCATCGGTGCCGACATTGCCGCAGCAACAAACTCAGTCGGCGCATTGGCCAGATAGGCGCTGCCAATTGCGCCACCCATCGAATGCGCCATCAATAGTTTTGGCCCTGGCATCTGTCCGGAGAACTTCGCCATAAACAGCGCCACATCCTGTACATAATGCTGAAAATCTTCGACGTGACCAAGCTGCGGATCTGCAGTCAAACGCCCCGACAACCCCTGGCCCCGGTGGTCATAACTAAATACCGCATAACCCTGACGCGCCAGTTCAAAATACATTTCCTGATACTTCAGCACGGATTCGGTCCGACCGTTCAGGATCACAATCGTTGCTTTGGCGTTGGCTGGAACGACATAGGCATAATGCAACGGCACTTCACCAACACCTGTAAAGCTGCCCTGAACAAGCTGTTTTTGCCAGAACAAATCAATTTGTACCTGCTGCGCTGCAAGCTCATTTTCAGTTAACAGATGATAAGGATTGTCTGCAGTTGCTGCCTGCAGCGTAGGCGACAAACCAACCGCTAGCCCTGCTGCCAGCATCAAAGCTGTGAGTTTTTTTAATGAAAAAGCGTTCACCGGAACTCCTGTTTAACCGCAGACTTTTGCTGATAATTTCTGTAATGCTAACAACTGCTGCACTATTAATGCCTGCAACTTCTCGTCAACCAGTTGGCCGTTGGCGTCAAAGCTTGGGCTAAAGGCATTGGCAAATACTTCCGGTTTATTGACGAAGTGCAGATCTAAAAACACCCCAACCTGACGCAGATGATATTGCGCGCGGGAAGTCCCCATCCCGCCACCGGCGCCCATGATGGCTGCTGCTTTTCCGGCCAGTAATGTATTGTCAGGTTCGCGTGAGGCCCAATCAAGCGCATTTTTAAGCGCAGGCGCTATTGAATAGTTGTATTCAGGACAACCAAATAACAAGGCGTCGGCTTTAGAAAATTGAGTCAGAAGTTGCTGCACTGCGGTTGGTTTATCTTTGATATCCGCATTGTAAAACGGCACTTCGGATAAATCGGCAATCTCAATCTGGATACCTTGTGGCGCGTTCGCTTTGGCATATTTTAATAAAGTCAGATTACGAGATTGCGCGCGCAAACTGCCGCAAATGGCCAGAATATGTAAGTCAGACATCACAACTCCTTGCAGGTTAATGAATGGCAACACGACGACTTGTTGCTTAAGAATGAAACATATAAGTATTAAACATATCAGTATTGAGCCTGTTCATGGCAAGCGCATGACTAACAGCTTTGTTATTGAATGGGTGTCGCCGTTGCTTTAAACCTTCGGCGAAGCCACCAGCCGGTCCCAATCCCAGCACATGGGATCAACACGACTGCAGCGACCATCAGCCAGGTTGGATGCGGCAACAAATAGAAGTTAGCGATGGTCGATATCAACATCACCCCGGTAATGATTGGAACAAATAATCGGCTGACCTTTTTGACTAATAGACTAGCGGCGGCAATACCCAATGCGGTGCCGGCTAGCCAGGCGAACAGCACCATTAAATATGCGACGACCGGTAGATTTTTCATAAAGGCAGTGGCGACTGAAGGGTCATGCGCATCGGCAGTGGTGGCGCTGGTGGGTACGAACAAACTGTGATTGAGCTGCTCAAGGACCGCCACGGTTGCGACACACACCACCAGTCCTATGACTAACGCCAGAATTTTTTTCAGTTGCACCGGCATTGCTGATCCTTTTAGCTAACTTTAAGCCCTGAGTATGGCCTGACAATACCTGAAAAGACAACTGCTTGTCGTTGTTTTGATTGAACCAATATTCACATAGCATTAACTACCTAACGGCGTTACCGATTATGTGTGTGACTGACGAAGCTACCGACCTGGGTACCGGCATTTCTGTGCAGCAAAATAACATCAGGGCCGATAATTTCCAGTGCAAGTCCATCGCGTTTGGCCAGATAGGCAAAGGTCTCACTGCTAAAAAAGCTAACATGGGTCGGGTCATTTTTATAATGCCAATTGGCAAAATCAGTCACCTGGTCGGTGAGTTTGGTCATCAGGCCCAGCCACCCGCCCGGCTTTAACAATTGCAGCCATAACTGCCATTCACGCGAAGGTAGATAAAAATGCTCAATCACTTCGGTAGCGCAAATAAAATCATATTGTTGCGTCAGCACTTGTGGGTCATTCGCAAAATACGGATCGTAAATTGACATCTGCTGCCCGCTTTCAGTGAGCATCAATGATAAGGTAGGACCCGGTCCACAACCAAAATCCAGCCCCTGCAAGCCGGTTTTACCTAAACGTTGTTGCAGTGGTGCAGCCAGTTTATTTAAAAAAGCCCGGTAGCGTGCGTCGGTCGGATCGTTTTGATGTTGCTGGTAAATACTGATTTCAGCAGCGGCGTCCAGCAAAGCTGACGGATCAGCAAACACCAGCTGACATTGCGAACAACGCCAATAGTGGCGGCGTTTATCGGCACTATAAATAGAACAATCGGCGTTGTCGCATAACGGACAACATGGGGCGGCAGCAAGATGCATCACAAACAATTTCCTGAACGGGCCTGACAACAGGCAAACAAAACGATGAAATGAGGAAAGCGGCATCATAGCAGAGCCACTTTATCTTAACCGCCAGATTTTTTTGCGCCCAGATATTGTTGCGCCCAGATTTTTTTGCGCAATGCTTTCTGGTAGACTGAGCCCCGCCTTTTTCTGCGACAGAAGACCTGATAATGACTCTTGCTACTCAAGTTCTGGCGGTTAATGATGATCTGCCGATCCGTACCCATTTACCTGTTCACTCCGGCAAAGTCCGCAGCGTGTATTGGCTGACTGACGCTGACAGCGCCCGTTTAATCCGCGAAAAAAATTACCCGGTCGCCGCCGACACACCGCTGGCCATTATGGTGATCAGCGACCGCATTTCCGCCTTTGATTGCATCTGGCATGGCGAAAACGGCCTGAACGGTGTTCCCGGCAAAGGCGCTGCACTGAATGCCATTTCCAACCACTGGTTTGCCTTGTTTAAACAACACGGGCTCGCCGACAGCCATATTCTGGACATCCCGCACCCGCTGGTGTGGATTGTGCAAAAAGCCCGTCCGGTAAAAATTGAAGCTATTGCCCGCCAGTACATCACAGGCTCAATGTGGCGTGCTTATAGCAAAGGTGAACGTGAATTCTGCGGTATCACCCTGCCGGAAGGTCTGCAAAAAGATCAAAAATTGCCGGAAATTCTGATCACCCCTTCGACCAAAGGTATTCTGACCGGCCTCGCTGGTGTACCGGAAGCGGACGATGTGAATATTTCCCGCAGCGATATCGAACGCCACAGCAAAGCCTTTGGTTTTGAACAGGTTTCAGATATCGACCTCTACGAGAAACTACTCAAACAAGGTTTTGGCGTGATTAGCGATGCCCTCGCCGCGCTGGATCAGATGTTTGTCGATACCAAATTTGAATTTGGTTATGTCAAAGGCGTCAATGGCGTCGATAAACTGATTTATATGGACGAAGTTGGTACGCCGGACAGTTCGCGGATTTGGGATGGCGCCGCCTGGCGTGATGGCAACATCGTCGAACAATCCAAAGAAGGTTTCCGCCAGTGGCTGCTCAGCAACTTCCCGGATCCGGATATTCTGCTGAATAAAGACCGCATGCCAGAGCGTGCGGCGCTCGCCCGTGACAATGCCCTCCCTACCGATGTGATGATGGATATTTCCCGCACTTATTTAGGCATTGCCGAAAAAGTGATTGGCCGGACTATTCAACTTTCCGCCAACCCTAAAGCGGAAATTATTGCGGTGTTAAAACAAGATTATGGCTTGGTTGACGCATAATCCAGCTCGCCTGTTTTCGTTTAAGCGCTGCTGACTAGGTAGCGCTTAAACGATGCTGTTTTTCATGACCTATAGCTTGAGCTTGACCTTGATCTTTATCTTGACCTTAACATAATGTAAAGGATTAGCCTTAGTGCACGGGTACAATGAACCCGGCAACGGAGGTTTCTAATGCGTCAATCTTTCCAGTTTCATCTTCAGGGTCTACGCTGTGGTTCCTGTGTTGGTCGTGTCGAAAAAGCATTGTCTGCGCTACCTGGCGTGCAAAGTGTCAGTGTTAATCTGGCGACCGAGACCGCCACGATCGACGGCGACGTCCTTGGTCATGTGTTGTTGCAGACTGTGCAACAAGCCGGTTATCAAGTCGTGACGCAGCAGGTCCAATATCAGATCAGTGGGTTAAGCTGTGGCTCTTGTGTCAGACGAGTCGAACAAGCCTTGCTGCAATTACCGCAAGTAGTGACGGCGGAGGTAAACCTCGCGACCGGACAACTGAGCCTGACGTTATTGGCTGAATTGTCAGCAGCCGATATACAGGCCCAGTTACCCGCGCAATACCAACTTCAACTGCCACAAGTCCCGGCACCTATCTCTGCGCCGACAACACAAAAGCCCGCTTTTTATCAAACTGAAGAATTTAACTTACTGGCCATCGCATTGCTGACTTTGCCATTGGTATTGCCGATGTTCGGTATGGCATTTGGCCAGGATTGGATGTTACCGGCGTTATGGCAATGGTTATTAGCTTCACCGGTGCAGTTTTATTTTGGCCGGCGTTTTTACCGTTCTGGCTGGTCAGCGCTCAAAGCCTACACCGGTAATATGGACTTACTGGTGGCGCTCGGCACCTCGGCTGCGTATGGTTTGTCCCTTTATCTGTGGTGGAGTTTTGATGGCCATCATGGCGTCCCTCATTTGTACTTTGAAAGCAGTAGCGCCGTTATTAGCCTGGTGTTGTTTGGAAAATATCTGGAACAGCGGGCAAAACAACGCACCACCTGTGCGTTAACGGCACTGGCCCAATTACAACCCGACACGGCCTGGCGTTGGCAACAACAGCAATGGCAGCTGGTCACCGCTGCTGCAGTGGTGCCATCCGATCGGCTTTTGGTGAAACCTGGCGAGCGGGTTCCGGCAGACGGGATCATTGTGCGTGGCCAAAGCCAGCTGGATGAAGCCTTGATCACCGGCGAAAGTATGCCGGTGGCTAAATCGGTTGGCGATCCGGTGATTGGCGGCGCGGTCAATCTGGACGGCGTGTTGGAACTTACCGTTACCCATATTGGCGCCGAATCAACGCTGGCAAAAATTATCCGGCTGGTCGAACAGGCACAAGGCGCCAAAGCCCCCATCCAGGCTTTGGTCGACCGGATAAGCGCCGTGTTTGTGCCCGCTGTACTACTGATTGCTGTGGCGACGCTGTTGGCATGGGGCCTCGCGAGCGGGAACTGGCAACAAGGCATCCTCAATGCAGTGGCGGTGTTGGTGATCGCCTGCCCTTGCGCGCTAGGCCTGGCAACACCTGCCGCAATCATGGCCGGAACCGGCACCGCTGCCCGTTTTGGCATTTTGGTCAAAGATGCCCGGGCACTGGAACATGCCAAAACCATTAACATGGTCGTGTTCGACAAAACCGGTACGCTGACGCACGGCCGACCGGATTTAGTTCAGCTAACGGCTTTTGATGGTAACGATGACGCTGACAAAAGCAGGTTATTGCAACAAGCAGCTGCGTTACAACAATACAGTGAACACCCGCTGGCCAAAGCGATATTATCCAAAGCTGCGGACGCGAATATCCCGCTGTTAACCGCCAGCGATTTTCAACTGGTGCCCGGCCGGGGCATCAGCGCCAGGATTGCTGAGGACAGCTTATTTCTTGGCAGCAGTCGCTGGATGACAGAACTGGGGCTGAATTTGCCAATGAACGCAGTCAATTCCACAGCAACCACGGTGTCCTGGTTGGCCAAACGACGTTCCAAAGACATTACCCTGTTGGGGCTATTTTGCTTTACTGATCAGCTTAAACCTCAAGCGGTCGAAGCCGTTCGAAAGCTGCAACAACAAGGGATCCAAGTGGCGATGTTGACCGGTGATAATCAACAAAGTGCGGCTGACATTGCTGCTCAATTACAACTCGATAGCTATCAGGCCGAAGTATTGCCGCAGGGTAAAGCCGCTTTTATTGCAGCACAACAACAAGCTGGTTTTCGGGTGGCGATGGTAGGAGATGGTGTGAATGATGCTCCGGCGCTGGCGCAAGCTGATTTGGGTATTGCGATGGCCAGTGGCACCGAAGTCGCGGTCAGTACTGCAGCTTTCACCTTAATGCGCAATGACCCGGCGCTCGTCAGTGCTGCGCTGCAAATCGCACAACTGACTTACCGGAAAATCAGTCAAAACCTGTTCTGGGCATTTTTCTTTAATCTGCTTGGCATTCCGTTAGCGGCACTGGGCTATCTTAATCCGGTGATCGCAGGTGCTGCCATGGCCAGCAGCAGTTTATTGGTGATTAGTAATGCCTTGCTGTTGCAGCGCTGGCATCCACAGACTGGACACAGCTCAAACTGAACAAAGGGGAGCGAACAAATGGCAGCACTGTTAACCATTGGCGAAGCGGCAAAGCGCACCGGCTTGTCCGCCAGAATGATCCGCCACTACGAAAGCTGCGGCCTGCTACCCGGCGCGCACCGTACTGAAGCAGGTTATCGGTTATATAACCCAACACAATTGCAGTTGTTAGGGATCATTGCACAGGCCAAAGTACTGGGATTTAGCCTGGAGCAAATCCAGTCGTTATTAAGTTTATGGTGCAATCCTGATCGCAGCAGCGCTCAGGTGAAATTGCTGACCATGCAGCATTTACAAGCCATTGCCGAAAAGATTGCCCAATTACAATTGATGCAACAGCAACTGCAACAATTGTCCGATCAATGTGCCGGTGACGATAATCCGGCATGCGCTATCTTAAGTGGATTGTCCGGCGTCCAGCCGCTGAAAAAATCGATTTCGAAAATAAAACGGTCGACATAAGCAATGACCCTTTCCTTATTCAATACCAAAAAAGCGCCTATATAAATTCATGTAGGCGCTTATACAATAATCTAACAGACGGTAAAATGATAAACAAAAACCATATGACTGTTTATTTCATAATGATTTCGCGTAGCTGATACTCTCCGGTTAAGGTTCTGACTTCAGGATATTTGGTTGAGATTTCATTCGACATTTTCTCATCTGCTTCACTCCATTTTTTCATAAAGGCATCATATTTCTTCTTGCTGGGTTCCAAATCAGCACTATTGTTAAAAGTAACCACGAGTACCATATTAAAATCGCCACTGGTAGGCAGATCACTGCCGTAAATTTTCCAGTCTTTAATATGACCCAGTTCTTTTTGTAGCTTCATCGCTTTTATCCAGCTGTTCTGTAATCCTGCCAGATAAACATCGCCCATATTAGGATCAACTTTGACCGTGGTCATGGTCATGATTTCCGTTCCCAGGTCATAGTCTTCGTATATTTCCAGACGATCTTTTGCGTTCAGCGCAAAGCTAACAACAATGCTCATCAGTGTTACAAGAATTTTGTTCATTTTGAGTTTCCTTTAGATAGTGGAATAAACCGCTCACAATAAATGCAGACACCGAGCACAAAACAGTATAGTTAAGCAACAGAAAAGCACTCGACTATTATTTATAAAAAAAGATTAAAACAAGGAGTTATAAAAGAAGGTATGAAATAATAAAAAATAAATCTCTTTAATAGCTTATTGAATTACAAATAAATAACATCACCTAAACGAAATAACAAACATAAAACCATAAGCGAACCATATTATTGAGGACTCATCCTGCATATAAAAAAAGACGCCGAAGCGTCTTTTTTTTCATAGCAAACCAATTACATGCTGATGCCACCGTCAATTTCCACCACCCGACCGGTGAAAAAATCATTCTCGAAAATATAACGGGCAGTATGGGCGATTTCGTTCGCTTCACCCAACCTTCCAACCGGTTTCATTTTTTCTAACCGATCGCGTGCTTCAGGTTTCATTGCGTCGGTCATTGCGGTGCGAATAACGCCTGGCGCAATGGCGCCCACCCGAATGCCATAACGGCCTAACTCACGTGCCCAGGTCACGGTCATCGCGACCACACCGGCTTTAGAAGCAGCGTAGTTGGTCTGGCCCATATTGCCGCCACGAGCAACGCTCGACATATTGATAATCACGCCTTTGCGGCCACGTTTAACCATCGAAGCGGCTGCTTCACGGCCACATAAAAATACGCCGGTTAAATTCACATCAATCACCGACTGGAACTGCTGCAGCGACATTTTGCTTTGCAGCTCACCGTCTTTAAATTTCAGCAATAAACCATCACGTAAAATACCGGCGTTATTGATCAGGCCATCGATGCCGTCAAAATCACTATCAATGGCAGCGAAGGTGTTTTCAACTTCGGCTTCGCTCGCGACATTCGCGATATAAGTACGGACTGTGACCCCTGTTGCTGCGAGTTCAGTTTTCGCTGCAGCCAGCTGCGCTTCATTCATATCAATCAGCGCCAAATGCGCGCCCGCTGCGGCGCACATCCTTGCCATTTCCAGGCCTAAGCCCTGGGCGCCACCGGTGATCACGATATTTTTAGCTGTTAAATTCATGTTCTGACTCACTCTTAAACTAAACAATTTTCTTGCACGAACAGCTCAGGTTATTTTTTCGCAAAGAACCGGAAAATACTGGAAAAATCCAGTTTGCCATGGCCCTGCCGTTGATGCGTCACGTATAAATTGCGGGCTTGCGAACCCATTGGCGTTGCTGACTGGCTCAGCTGCGCACATTCGGCCGCGAGGCCCAAATCTTTGGCCATCAAATCAACCATAAAGCCGCCCTGATAATCATTGCTCGATGGCACATTTGGCAACACGTCCGGGCACGGGTTATACAATTCCAACGTCCAGTTACGGCCCGAGCTTTTCAGCATAATGTCCGACAGCACTTTTGGATCCAAACCGTTATCAATGCCCAGTTGCAGCGCTTCGCTGGTACCGGCCATTAAAATCGATAACAGCATGTTATTACAGATTTTTGCCACCTGACCCGCGCCAACATCACCGGCATGAAACAGGTTTTTGCCCATGGCTTCCAGCACCGTTTTGGCGCGTTCAAAGTTGGCGACTGAGCCACCCACGATAAAGGTCAACGTACCGGCTTTGGCACCGCCAACACCACCAGACACCGGCGCATCAATAAAGGCGATGCCTTGAGCCGCAAGGCCAGCACCGACCTGACGCGCCGTCGCCGCATCAATCGTCGAGCAATCCAGCACTAATGCTGATGGCGCAATCGCATCGGCCACACCTTGCTCACCTAAATAAAGCGAGGCGACATGCTTGCCGGCAGGCAACATTGAAATGATAAATTCAGCACCTTGCACCGCAGCACGGGCCGACGTTGCTACTACAGCACCTTCAGCTTCCACTTGCGCTAATGCAGCAGCAGACAAATCAAATGCTTGCACTTGATGACCGGCTTTTACCAGGTTGATGGCCATTGGGCCACCCATATTTCCTAAACCAATAAAGGCAACTGTGGCCATATTTTTTCTCCAATAGAGGGTTCGGCGGTTTGGCTATGCAGCCAAACCGGTGGCGGCTACTTAGTGTACCCGGCCTAATTCTTTGAGCGGATGCTGATCCAAAGGCCAAGGCGATCGGAACAATTCATCAATCACGCTTGGCGGCACTGCTGCAACATCCGGGTATAACCATTGTGGTTTTTGATCTTTATCAATCAGCAATGCCCGCACGCCTTCGGTAAATTCACCCAGTTTGCCGCACTGCACACTTAAGCCAAGTTCCAATCTAAAACTGTCAGCCAGAATTTTCGACTGTCCCAATTGCAACAAGCGATAAACAATATGGGCGGTGATCGGGCTGCCATATTGCAACGAAGTTTTGGCTTTCGTCAGCCAGCTGTCTTCATTTGGCATCTCGAGAATGGCCTGCATCGCCGTCGCTAAATCCGGATGGTCGGTAAGTTTGGCGATTGCAGTTTGATGCATACGAATTTGACTGGCCGGCTGCTGATTACGAGAAAGCTCTTCTAACGTCAGTAATTCATCCGACAATTTTTGATGATTGAGCGTTACGGTATTGCCCCAGCGGATGGCTTTGAGTTTTTCCAGCACCAGGGACTTTTTATCATGCGGAATAAAGTGATCGGCCAAATCAATCAACTTGGCATCGGCGGCGTTAATCGAGGCGCCGGTGAGGCCTAAAAACAAACCACAACCAGGTGGCATGCGGTTTAAGAACCAACTACCACCGACATCAGGGTATAAACCAATGGCCATTTCCGGCATCGCAATGCGCGAAGTGCCAGTGACCACCCGATGCGAAGCACCGGCCATCAGACCAAGGCCTCCGCCCATCACAATGCCATTGCCCCACACCAACACCGGTTTATCAAAGGTGTGGATCAGATAATCAAGGCTGTATTCTTTGGTGAAAAAATCTTCAACATAGTGCTGATAAGTATCCGGATTTTCGCGCATGGTGTGGTACAAATCTCGAATATCACCACCGGCACAAAAGGCTTTGTCACCCGCACCTTGCAGCAGCACCATGACAATTTGTGGATCGTCTTTCCACAGCTGCAGTTGCGGCAACAATAACTCAACCATCGGTAGGCTGAGCGCATTGAGTGATTTTTCACTGTTCAGTGTCGCGACGCCAATCAGTTTACCGTTGTCGGCAGCGATGGTTTCAAACAGCACCACATCCGAAACTAGCGCTTGAGTCTGTTCTGTCATCAGCCATTCACCCAGTTTGCTTTGCGTTTTTGCAGGAAAGCCGACACACCTTCCACCTGATCCTGAGTATCAAATAACCCAACAAATAACTCACGCTCCAGCGGTAACGCAGTGGAAATAGTACCGCTGCGGCCTTGTTGGATTAACTTTTTACAAGCGCTGACCGCTGGCGGGCTTTGCTCGGCAACTTTATCCGCCAGCAATAACGCTGTTTCCAGTGCTAAACCTGTGGCAACAACTTCTTCGACCAAGCCAATTTGCAATGCTTTGGCCGCACCAATGCGCTCGCCACATAAAATCATTCGTTTTGCCCAGCCTTCACCGACCAGCCACGCCAGATTCTGCGTGCCACCAGCACAAGGTAATAAACCAACTTTGGCTTCAGGTAACGCCAACTGCGCTTGCTCTTCAGCGATGCGGATATCACAGGCCAATGCCACTTCCAAGCCACCGCCCATGGCATAACCATTAATTGCGGCAATCGACACACCACGAAAGGCCGACAGCGTTTCAAAAGCTTCGCCAAAAATGCGCGACATATCTGAAGCCACCGTTTTATCGCCACTGGCAAACAGGTTTAAATCGGCACCGGCTGAGAAAAATTTCTGGCCTTCACCGGTGATCACCAGCGCATATATGTTTTTATCCTGCTCCAGCGATTTCACCGCATCCCGCAGTTGGGTCAGCGTTTCACGGGTCCAGGTATTGGCCGGTGGATTGCTGATGGTGACAAGCGCAGTGTGACCACGCTTTTCAAGTTTAAGCTGAGACATCTACAAATCCTTCTTTTTTAAATCAAACAGGTTGCCACCGGCGGCTTGGAAAAAAATATAGGAACAAAACCGGCAGCAACATTGGCCTTCTAAAACGGCCTTATAAACTGGCCTTATAATATGTCGCTGGCCGCACTGTCCAGCAACCGACGGCCGATGATCAAGCGCATAATTTCGTTGGTGCCTTCCAAAATCTGGTGCACCCGCACATCGCGGAAATGCCGCTCCAGTGGATATTCTTTAATGTAGCCATAACCACCATGAATTTGCAGCGCCTGATCGCAGACCTGAAAACCAATATCGGTAGCAAAACGTTTCGCCATGGCGCAATAAGCGGTTTTCTCTGCGTCATCACTGTCTAGTTTAAAAGCAGCTAAGCGTACTAACTGTCTGGCTGCCACTAACTCGGTTGCCATATCGGCGAGTTTAAATTGCAGTGCCTGAAACGCCGCCAGCGGTTTACCGAATTGCTCACGTTCCAGCATATAGTTACGGGCGGTATTGAGCGCCTGCTGCGCGGTACCAATCGAACAAGTGGCAATATTAATGCGGCCGCCGTCTAAACCTTTCATGGCAAAAGTGAAACCTTCACCTTCGTTGCCGAGCAGATAATGCGCCGGAATACGCACGTTATCAAAAGTCACTAAGCGAGTCGGCTGCGCGTTCCAGCCCATTTTTTCTTCGGCTTTGCCGTAAATCACCCCGGCAGCATCGGCTGGTACAATAAAAGCCGAAATGCCTTTTGGACCGGCTTCACCGGTCCGCGCCATCACCACTAAAACTTCAGTCGCACCGGCACCCGAAATAAACATTTTTGAGCCGTTAATGACGTAGCTATCACCATCTTTTTTCGCGCTGGTGCGTAAGGACGCAGCATCAGAGCCTGAACCTGGCTCCGTTAAGCAATAAGACGCCAGCTTTTCACCGGTAACTAAGGTTGGACACCATTCGTCTTTAGCAACTTCAGTGCCCCAGGTGGCAATCATCCAGGTCGCCATATTATGAATGGTCAACATGGCGGTGGTGGCAGTACAACCCATTGCTAACTGTTCGAAAATAATCGAAGAATCTAAGCGAGACAGGCCTAAACCACCGGCATCTTCCGGCGTGTATAACGAGCAAAAACCCAGCTCACCGGCTTTTTGCAGCACGTCTTTCGGGAAATGGTGGGTGCGGTCCCACTCGGCGGCAAAAGGCGCTAATTCAGTTTCAGCGAACTGACGAGCGGTATCGGCAAAAGCTTTTTGATCTTCGGTTAAATTGAAATTCATTGGGTTACCTTTTTCTTGCTTATACCCGTCATCCTTGCAGTTGCAGGGGTGTTGCCTTCGCTCGCTCGCTGGGGCGCCAGTCCGACCCAGTCACATAGACATCTATGCTCCTGGGGTCTCGCTCACTTGTCGCCTACCTGCAACATCAATGATTTTGGGTATACACATAATTGCTGACATTTTATTCGAAGCAGCCGTCTTATTGGTTCTGGCTAAGCGGACAATCAATAGCCGCGCGGGGAGCGCGCGGCGGGTCCGCGTGTCAGAGCCAACAACATGGCTTTGACACCCATCACAACATTAACGCAAGTTAATCGACATATTCGGCCCGGTGGCCGCCATATCATCTTCAAACCAGCGCGCGGTAATGGTTTTGGTTTCGGTGTAAAAACGCACCGCTTGTTTACCATAAGCATGCTGGTCGCCGTAAAATGAACCTTTCCAGCCAGTGAACGAGAAAAATGGCAGTGGCACCGGAATTGGAATGTTAATACCAACCTGACCTACTTCCACTTCGTGCTGGTATTTACGGGCAGCGTGGCCACTGGCAGTGAAGATGGCAGTACCATTGCCGAATGGACTGGCATTAACCAGCGCAATAGCTTCATCCAGCGAATTCACGGTCATGGTGTTTAGCACCGGGCCAAAAATTTCTTCTTTGTAGATCGCCATGTCGGTGGTGACATTCGAGAACACCGTTGGGCCAACCCAGTTACCGTTTGGATAACCTTCAACCACAACACCAGAACCATCCAGCAGACAAGTGGCGCCTTCTTTTTTACCTTGATCAATCAACGACAACACCCGGGCACGGGCTTGTGGGCTGATTTGTGGGCCATAAGCCGCATTTGGATCGGTGTACACACCAGGGCGGACTTTACCAATGGCAGCAGCAACATCCGGGATCCACTCGGCAGCGGAACCTACAAACACTGCGACAGAAATAGCCATGCAGCGCTGACCAGCGGCGCCAACTGATGCACCAACCAGAGCGTTCACCACCTGATTTTTATTGGCATCCGGCATAATGACCATATGGTTTTTCGCGCCAGCAAAGGCCTGTACGCGTTTTAAGTTGTCAGTACCGGTTTTGTAAATGTACTGGCCAACATTGACCGATCCGACAAAAGAAATGGCTTTAATTTCTTTGTGATGCAGCAATACATCCACTTGTTCTTTGTTACCGTGTACCACCTGTAATACGCCTTTAGGCGCACCGGCTTGTGCAAATAGCTCCGCAATCCGGTTGACGGTCATCGGATCTTGTTCCGACGGTTTTAATACGAAGGTATTGCCGCAAGCGATCGCCATCGGGAACATCCACAGTGGGATCATCGCCGGGAAGTTAAACGGGGTGATACCAGCACAAACGCCCAGTGGCTGAATGTAGCTATAAGTATCGATGCTGCGCGCGACGTTTTCGACCGTCTCGCCCATCATTAATGAAGGAATATTGGCGGCTTGTTCCACCACTTCAATGCCACGCCAAACATCGCCTTTGGCATCTTCCACCGTTTTGCCGAGTTCTCTGCAAATAATGTCGGCGATATCGGCCTGGTGCTCTTTTAACAGCGCGGCAAAGCGCATCATTAAACGGGCGCGTTCTGAAACCGGCGTTTCTTTCCAGCTTAAAAAGGCTTCTTTGGCGGAACTAATTGCATGTTCCATTTCGTCGATAGTGGTGCATGGCACCTGAGCGATCACTTCCTGCGTGGCAGGGTTAGTCACCGGGATGAATTTTTCACTTTTTGAGTGGACAAATTCGCCGTTGATAAACAGCTGAACCTGAGTAGTCATATCTTATTCCCCGTTTGGTACCTTGGCCTTCTGAGCTTTAGTACTGATTATTTAACCTGTTGATTTTTAAAACTATCGTAATTATTTCCGGCAGCGCTAATTTTTCGTTTCAGCATCAAGCTTTACCGGTGGTTTTGGCTAAGCGGACCGTCGCCAGCCAAGGATGGCTGGCGTCGAGCCCTCCAGGGACGGATTTACGGGCGTGTCCGCGTGTCAGAACCACTGGTAAAGCTGCACGGTCAAAGTAAAAGCCGTCCCAAAAAAATCAGTTAAACCACTTCCACCGCTAGCGCGACCGCTTCACCGCCACCGATACATAAAGAGGCGATACCACGCTGCAGACCCCGGGCTTTTAACGCATGAATTAAAGTCACCAGAATACGGGCACCAGAAGCACCGATCGGATGGCCCAGCGCACAAGCACCGCCGTTGACGTTGACTTTGGCTTCGTCTAAACCCATTTCTTTTACCGCCAGCATGGTGACCATGGCAAAAGCTTCGTTGATTTCCCACAGGTCAACATCGTTTTTATCCCAGCCTAATTTGCCGAGTAACTTGGTCATCGCGCCAACCGGAGCAACGGTGAAAAGTGCCGGCTCCATAGAATGAGTCGCATGGCCTACCACGCGAGCCAGAGGCTTCGTACCTTGGGCTAAAGCATCAGCTTCGCGCATCAGCACTAGCGCAGCGGCACCATCGGAAATTGAACTGGAGTTCGCGGCCGTAATAGTGCCGTCTTTGGCAAAGGCTGGACGCAATGTTGGAATTTTATCCACTTTGGCATTGCCAGGCTGTTCGTCCGTGGCAAATATCACATCGCCTTTGCGGCTTTGAATAGTGACTGGGGCAATTTCAGCGACAAAAGCACCACTATGAATGGCCGCTTGAGCGCGGGTTAACGACTGCACTGCAAACCGGTCCATCGCTTCGCGACTGAAATCTTGCTCATTCGCAGTCACCTGGGCGAAACAGCCCATGGCTTTACCATCGTAGGCATTTTCCAGACCGTCGAGCATCATGTGATCTTTGACTTCGCCATGGCCCATCCGCATGCCGGAGCGGGCTTTTGGTAGTAAATAGGGAGCGTTGGACATTGATTCCATACCACCAGCTACCACCACATCAGCACTACCCGCTTTTAATAAATCAGCAGCCAGCATCACCGCTTTTAAGCCTGAACCACACACCTTATTGATCGTCGTGGCGCCGGCGGATAATGGCAGTCCGGCTTTTAACACCGCCTGACGGGCTGGCGCTTGGCCGAGTCCTGCTGGCAGTACACAACCCATAATCACTTCGCTGATTTTATCTGCGGTTAAACCCGATTGTGCCACAGCAGCGCTAATGGCCGTTGCGCCTAAATCAGTAGCATTCACATCAGCCAGACCACCGATAAAACCACCCATAGCGGTGCGTTTAGCGGCGACGATGACGATTTGAGTTTGTTCAGCCATGGTGTCAGATACTCCGGAGTTTTAACTGCTTTTTTAAGAAAAAACGATCGCTTTGGATCAGATTGGACAAGAGCGTACACCAAATTTACGTTTACGCCAACGTCAACCGACCAGCGCTTTGATGTTCGCTGCAAACTACGGCGGACAGGCTGTCTGCGCCGGCACACAGACGCTGGCATCTAATCTTTACAACTTAGTAAAATTTCCGGCTAATTCAGACAAACCATCCAACAATGCTTGCGCCAAGTTAAGTAGTAGCTAATTGAATTAACTACATTATCTGGATTGAAAATGTTTAAATTGAAACAATCGCTTAGCGACGCCGAAAGAGTGCCAACCTGTAGGAATACCGGCATTTTTGCGCACCGAACAACCATCCTCGCCCGCCCACAGCTTTACCTTTACGTAAACTTCACTTATAGTTGCAAACGATTTTGACCTTCGCCTGACTTAATATGAAGTGGCCGCATCGTGATAGATAAAGTGACAGAAAAAGACGATAAAACTTACAGCATCAGCGAACTTGCCAAAGAGTTCGATATCACGACCCGTAGTATTCGTTTTTACGAAGATCAGGGGTTGCTGACGCCATTACGCCAGGGTCAAACCCGCATTTACAGCAAAAGAGACCGGGTCCGGCTGAAACTGATTTTACGCGGCAAACGCTTAGGATTCAGCCTTTCAGAAACCGGCCAACTGTTTGAACTGTATGACGCCGATAAATCGAGTGTCACCCAACTCACCATTATGCTAAAGCTCATCGAACAAAAGAAAGTCGAACTGCATCAGCAAATGGACGATATCAAAGTGGTACTGATGGAATTGGTCACCGTTGAAAAACGTTGCCGCGAGACCTTAGTCGAAGCCAAAACATCAGAATCTAAATTAACTAGCTTATCCGTAAACGGGGAACTTTCATGATTAGCAGCTATAAATCGCTTAACTTTGACCTCGGCGAAACCGTCGACATGATCCGCGAACAGGTGAACAGTTTCGCCCGTGAAGAAATTGCCCCACGCGCGGCGCAAATTGACCATGACAATGAATTCCCGAACGATTTATGGCGTAAATTCGGTGACTTAGGTCTGCTTGGCGTGACTGTCGACGAAAAATACGGTGGCTCTGGTTTAGGCTATTTAGAGCACGTGGTGGCGATGGAAGAAATCAGCCGCGCTTCTGCTTCAGTTGCCCTGTCTTATGGCGCCCATTCCAACCTTTGTGTAAATCAGATTTTTCGCAACGGCAACGAAGCGCAAAAAATGAAATACCTGCCAAAACTGTGTTCTGGCGAGCATATCGGCGCGCTGGCGATGTCAGAACCGAATGCAGGCTCTGATGTGGTTTCGATGAAACTGCGCGCCGAAAAGCAAGGCGACCGCTACATCCTGAACGGCAACAAAATGTGGATCACCAATGGTCCGGATGCGCACACTTATGTGATTTATGCCAAAACCGACATCAATGCCGGCTCCAAAGGCATCACTGCCTTTATCGTCGAACGTGGTTTTAAAGGTTTCTCGCAAGCGCAAAAACTCGACAAACTGGGCATGCGCGGTTCCAACACTTGTGAGCTGGTATTTGAAGACTGTGAAGTGCCGGAAGAAAACGTGCTCGGCACTGTGGGCTCTGGCGCCCGGGTGTTGATGTCGGGTCTGGATTACGAGCGTCTGGTATTAGCCGGCGGCCCGCTGGGTATTATGCAGGCTTGTATGGATATTGTTGTTCCTTATGTGCACGACCGGAAGCAGTTTGGTCAGGCAATTGGCGAGTTCCAGTTAGTCCAGGGCAAATTGGCCGATATGTATACCCAAATGAATGCAGCCAAAGCTTATACCTATACCGTGGCTAAGGCTTGTGATCGCAAAGAGACGACGCGTAAAGATGCGGCGGCGGTGATTTTGTACACGGCGGAACTTGCGACCAAAATGGCGCTGGATGCAATTCAGTTGCTGGGTGGTAATGGCTATATCAATGAATACCCAACCGGACGGTTACTACGTGATGCCAAGCTGTATGAGATTGGTGCCGGGACTTCCGAGATCCGCCGTATGTTAATCGGCCGGGAACTGTTTAACGAGTCGAATTGATTTTACCTTTGCTGGCGACTTTGTCTTAGGCGGGTTGCCACTTACAGAACGCCGACACGCCCTACAAGCCATCCCTGGTTGGGCTCGGTTCGCAGCATCCATGCTGCTCAACGGTCGGCTTTTCTATAAGTGACACCCACCCTCTGCTAATTGCCAACAACCAGATCCCGACACAATTCGACTCTGGGGCTGCGCCCCTGCTTTCGTCGCAGTAAGAGCAAAAGCGCAGTTACAGGCAGAGCGCTACTTCCAATTTTTTCTATACCCAAAATCATTGATGATGCGGGTAGGCGACGAGGGCGCGAGACCCCAGTCACATAGCTGTCTATGTGACTGGGGCGAGCGAACGACGACAACAACCCCGCATCTTCAAGGATGACGGGTATATAGGTGACATAAGTGACCAGACTCTCTAGCAAAATAAATCCCAGAAGTGCTGAATTTTTGCAAAACGCAGCTGCGATGCAGGCGGTGGTGGATGATCTGAATGCTAAGGTGCAGCAGATCAAACTTGGTGGCGGTGAAGCGTTGATTGCCCGGCATACTTCACGTGGCAAACTTTTTGTGCGCGATCGTATTCAGAAGTTGCTGGATCCTGGCTCGCCTTTTTTAGAAATTGCGCAGTTTGCTGCCTGGCAATGTTATGACGATTATGTGCCGGCGGCGGGTGTGGTTGCTGGTATTGGCCGGGTCAGTGGTGTTGAGTGCATGATTGTTGGCAATGATGCGACCGTCAAAGGTGGTACTTATTATCCGCTGACGGTGAAAAAGCATTTACGGGCGCAGGAAATTGCTGAACGTTGCCAACTGCCTTGTATTTATCTGGTCGATTCTGGTGGTGCGAATTTACCGCGCCAGGACGATGTATTCCCGGACAAACTGCATTTTGGGCGGATTTTCTTTAATCAGGCGAATATGTCGGCCAAAGGTATTCCGCAAATTGCGGTGGTGATGGGCCTGTGTACCGCAGGTGGTGCTTATGTGCCGGCAATGGCGGATGAGTCGATTATCGTTAAAGAGCAAGGCACGATTTTCCTGGCGGGTCCACCACTGGTCAAAGCTGCCACTGGCGAAGAAGTGTCGGCCGAAGATTTAGGCGGTGCTGATGTGCATTGCCGCATTTCCGGTGTTGCCGATCACTACGCACAAAATGATGAACATGCGTTGCAACTAGCGCGCAACAGTATTTCGCGCTTGAATCGCGTGGCGCCTGTACTGCGTGATGTAAAACCTTCGCAAGAGCCGTTGTTTGACGCGAAAGAGCTGTACGGCATTGTCAGTACCGATTTGAAAAAGCCGTTTGATGTGCGTGAAGTGATTGCGCGGATTGTCGATGGTTCGGATTTTGATGAATTTAAACAGTTGTATGGTGCGACTTTAGTTTGTGGTTTTGCCCGCATTTTCGGCAATCCGGTCGGCATCGTTGCCAATAACGGGATCTTATTCTCCGAATCAGCGCAAAAAGGCGCACACTTTATTGAGCTGTGTTGCCAGCGCAAAATTCCATTGTTGTTCCTGCAAAATATCACCGGCTTTATGGTCGGCCAAAAATATGAAGCCGAAGGTATCGCCAAACATGGCGCGAAAATGGTGACTGCGGTGTCTTGCGCCAAGGTGCCAAAATTCACGGTACTGATTGGCGGCTCTTATGGTGCTGGCAACTACGGTATGTGTGGTCGCGCTTATGACCCAACCATGATGTGGATGTGGCCGAATGCCCGCATTTCAGTAATGGGCGGCGAACAAGCCGCTGGTGTGATGGCGCAGGTCACCAAAGATGGTTTGGCGCGTAAAGGCGAAACTTTATCCGCGGACGCGGAAGCGGCATTGAAAAAACCAATTATCGAGCAGTACGAGCAACAAGGTCATCCTTATTATGCGTCCGGCCGGTTATGGGACGATGGCATTATTGACCCGGCGCAAACCCGGATGGTGGTGGGTCTGGCTTTAGCCGCATCGCTGAATGCGCCAATTGAAGAGACACGCTTTGGCGTGTTCCGGATGTAATGGAGCTGCTATGGAAATCGCAATGAAGACTTACCAATACATCACCACATCCATCGACCCGCGCGGTGTCGCGCAGCTGGTGCTGAATCGCCCTGAAGTGCACAACGCCTTTGATGACATCATGATTGGCGAGCTTATTCAGGCGCTGGATACTTTTGCTGCCATTCCTCAGCTTCGGGTATTGCTGCTGCGATCATTGGGCAAAAACTTCAGCGCTGGTGCCGATTTGGGCTGGATGCGCTCGATGGCCGACAAAAACTATGAAGAGAATTTGCTCGATGCCGGCGAGCTGGCAAAGCTGATGCAAAAGCTCGACAACTTCCCTGCTCCAACCATCGCTTTAGTGCAAGGCGCGGCTTTTGGTGGTGCTGTTGGTTTAGTGGCTTGTTGCGACATTGCTATTGCTTCTGATAAAGCCAGCTTCTGCTTAAGCGAAGTAAAAATTGGTTTGATGCCAGCAGTGATTAGCCCTTATGTGGTGCGGGCCATTGGCGAGCGCGCCAGTCGCCGGTATTTCCTCACCGCTGAGCGTTTTTTTGCGGCAGAAGCGTTGCATTTAGGTTTATTGCATCAAGTGGTCAGCGACGATGAATTGCATGGCGTATCAGATGCGATGGTACAAACCTTACTCGCCAATAGCCCTGCTGCGGTCAAAGCGGCTAAAGATTTGATTTTCACTGTGGCCAATCAGCCGACGACCCAGGCGCTGATTGACGAAACCAGCCGTCGCATTGCGGCCATTCGGGTATCCAGTGAAGGTCAGGAAGGCTTATCGGCCTTTTTGCAAAAACGTACTCCGGCCTGGCAGCTGGCGCAAAGTGACTCGAGCGCAGTGACAAGTACCGACTCCGCAGCAACCGCATCCAAAGGACAGGCTTAATATGTTTCATAAAATTCTTGTAGCAAACCGCGGCGAAATTGCCTGTCGCGTCATTAAAACCGCCCATCAGTTGGGCATTCGCTGTGTGGCAGTTTATTCCGAAGCAGACGCCAATGCACGGCATGTGCACATGGCCGATGAAGCTTATTTATTGGGCCCGGCGCCGAGCAAAGAGTCGTATTTACGCGCTGACAAAATTCTGGAAATCGCCAAAAAATCTGGCGCGCAGGCAGTCCATCCGGGTTATGGCTTTTTATCCGAAAACGAAATGTTCGCAGAGGCTTGTGCCGATGCCGGTGTGGTATTTATTGGCCCACCAGTGCCTGCGATTGCTGCGATGGGTAGCAAAAGTGCCGCCAAAGAAATCATGAGTAAAGCCGGGGTGCCATTGGTGCCGGGTTACCATGGTGACAATCAAGATCAGGCCTTTTTAGCCGAAGAAGCCGACAAAGTTGGTTACCCATTGCTACTCAAAGCCGCCTACGGTGGCGGTGGCAAAGGCATGAAAGTGGTCTGGCAGAAATCAGAATTTGTCGAGCAATTACAAAGTGCTAAACGCGAAGCACTCAACGGTTTTGGTAACGATAAAATTCTGATGGAACGTTATCTGACCAAGCCGCGCCACGTTGAAATTCAGGTATTTGCCGATAATTTTGGTAACGCCGTTTATTTGCATGAACGGGATTGTTCGATTCAGCGTCGCCATCAAAAAGTGATTGAAGAAGCACCAGCACCAAATTTCTCGCCATTACAACGTAAAGCGATGGGTGATGCTGCGGTGAAAGCAGCACAAGCCATCGGTTATGCCGGTGCTGGGACGGTGGAATTCCTGTTTGACGAAGATGGTTCGTTTTATTTTATGGAAATGAATACGCGTTTGCAGGTTGAACATCCGGTCACTGAAATGATCACCGGCCAGGATTTGGTGAAATGGCAGTTATTGGTGGCAAGCAATCAGCCGCTGCCGTTAACGCAAGACGAAATCCCGCTGGATGGTCACGCCATTGAAGTACGGGTTTATGCGGAAGATCCAGACAATAACTTCCTGCCAGCCACCGGCAAGCTGACTTATTTACGCCAGCCGGACGCCAATCGCCATGTGCGGATTGATACCGGTGTGGTGGAAAATGATGAAGTGTCACCGTTTTACGATCCGATGATCGCCAAACTAATTGTCTGGGACGAAAGTCGCGACCGCGCCATCGCCCGCATGCGCCGTGCGCTGGATGATTACCGCATTGCCGGGGTCAAAACCAACCTCAATTTCCTGACCCGATTAGTTGAGCACCCAGCTTTTGGCCGCGCCGAGCTTGATACGCACTTTATCGAACATCATCAAGCCGAACTCTTTGCGCCAGAGCAAAACGAACCAACGCAGGCACTGATTTTAGCGGCGTTATATCTTCTGTTAAAACAACAGCCTTCAGCTACCGCCAGCTCGCCATGGCAGTCAGCCATCGGTTGGCGGATGAATGAAAACGCCAGCGTCAGCTTTAACTTAACTCAGGGCGAACACAGCCAACAAGTCTGCATCACCCAACAGGCCGATGCTTTGGTGGTGGCGGTTGCTAACTTAAGCTTAACCATCAAAGCACAGTTAAACCACGATGAGCTGACCGCCAATATCAGCGGCCATCAGTGCAAAGTCCGGGTCAGCCAGTTTGCAGATACCGTTTCGGTCTTTATCAAACAACAACGCTTTGATTTTGATTACAAAACCATGGTTGAAGTGGCGGCAAGCGACGAAAGCGCCGGTAGCTTAAAAGCGCCAATGAATGGTACTGTGGTGGCGGTTTTAGTCAGCGCCGGGCAGCAAGTTGAAGCAGGTCAAACGCTGCTGGTGATGGAAGCAATGAAGATGGAGTATGCCATCAAAGCGCCTGCTGATGGTGTGGTCAACGCGCTGTTTTATGCCACTGGCGATTTAGTCAAAGACGGCGCTGAACTGGTTGATTTTGCAGCTACTGCTAAAGCCGAGGCCTGAGATGAATCAGTCAAATTTAGTTTCACCAGGCTTTCCACCACTCTTTCCAGCGGTAGTCCGCATCGTCGAAGTGGGTCCACGTGATGGCCTGCAAAATGAAGTGGCGGTGTCTTTGGAAGCAAAAATTGCGCTGGTCAATGCCTTAGCCGATGCGGGCTTAACCACCATTGAAACCGGCTCTTTTGTCAGCCCCAAGTGGGTGCCACAAATGGCCGATTCTGCAGCGGTGTTTGCCGGTATCACACGTAAAGCGGGTGTGACTTACACGGCACTAACGCCAAATCTGCAAGGTTATCAGGCAGCAAAAGCAGCTGGTGCCGATGAAGTTGCGATTTTTGGTGCGGCTTCAGAAGCTTTTAGTCAGAAAAATATCAACTGCAGTATTGCCGAGAGCTTAGCGCGATTTGAGCCAGTGGTTGCTGCTGCCAAAGCAGACGGTTTAAAAGTGCGCGGTTATGTCTCTTGTGTGGTCGGTTGCCCTTATCAGGGTGATGTAGCACCAAGTGAAGTGGCGCGAGTCGCCAAAGCTTTGCTGGACATGGGCTGCTATGAAATTTCGCTAGGCGACACCATCGGTGTTGGCACGCCGGCCAAAGTACTGGCGATGCTGGACGCAGTGCTGGCCGTGGTTCCTGTTAACAAAATTGCAGTACATTTTCACGACACTTACGGTCAGGCGTTAACAAATATTTACGCCGCGCTAAGCCGCGGTGTGGCGGTGATTGACAGCGCAGTGGCTGGTCTGGGTGGCTGTCCTTACGCCGCCGGTGCGTCAGGCAATGTTGCCACTGAAGATGTGGTGTATTTACTAGACGGTCTTGGCATCGAGCACGGCGTTGCGTTAAATACACTCGCCCGCGCTGGCTGGGCCATTGCAGAGGCGCTCGGTAAAGCACCTAGTTCTAAAGTAGGATTGGCGCTGAAGGCCAAATGTCAGCAGAATTGATGAAGTCTTTAACTCAATAAAATTAATTAATTTCTGTACCCTAAAAATAGAATAGCTCATAAGAGGATTTCAGATGGCTGGGTTTAACAAGGTCGTACAAAGTTACGACGAAGCGATGGCGGGCCTGGAAGATGGCATGACCGTCATTGCCGGCGGTTTTGGCCTTTGCGGTATTCCGGAAGGTTTAATTGCCCAAATCAAAAAAATGGGTACCCGAGATTTAACCGTCGTCTCTAATAACTGCGGTGTCGATGGTTTTGGCCTTGGCGTGCTGTTGGAAGATCGCCAAATCAAAAAGATGGTGGCGTCTTACGTCGGCGAAAACGCCTTATTTGAAAAACAACTATTAAGTGGCGAGCTGGAAGTCGAACTGACACCTCAAGGCACGCTGGCTGAAAAAATCCGTGCTGGTGGCGCTGGCATTCCGGCATTTTTCACCGCCACCGGTTACGGTACACCAGTTGCTGATGGTAAAGAAACCCGCGAAATTAATGGCCGTAATTATGTGTTAGAACCAGCCATCACCGGTGATTTTGCCATAGTCCGCGCCTGGAAAGCTGACCGTTACGGTAACTTAGTGTTCCGCCATACCGCGATGAACTTCAATCCAATGGTTGCCACTGCCGGTAAAATCACCGTGGCTGAAGTGGAAGAAATTGTTGAACCTGGTGAGCTGGAACCCTCACAAATTCATACGCCTGGTATTTATGTGCAACGGGTGATTAAAGCCAATTTTGAAAAACGGATTGAACGTCGGATGGTTCGCCAAAGCGGTCACCCAACAGAAGGAGCAAAATAATGGCCTTATCCCGTGAACAAGTGGCAATGCGTGTCGCGCAAGAACTCAAAGACGGTTATTACGTCAATTTAGGCATCGGCATTCCAACCTTAGTTGCTAATTACGTGCCTGCAGGCATTGAAGTGATGCTGCAATCAGAAAACGGTTTACTCGGTATGGGTCCCTATCCGACCGACGCCGAAGTTGATGCCGATATGATTAACGCAGGTAAAGAAACCGTCACTGCCATCAAAGGCGCGGCCATTTTCAGCTCCGCCGAAAGTTTTGCGATGATCCGCGGTGGTCATGTCGATTTAACCGTATTGGGCGCTTTTGAAGTGGATCAAAACGGCAATATCGCCAGTTGGATGATCCCAGGCAAACTGGTCAAAGGCATGGGCGGCGCGATGGATTTAGTCGCTGGTGCGCAAAACATTGTTGTCACCATGACTCACGCTGACAAATACGGTAGCTCCAAGCTGCTGGAAAGCTGCACTCTGCCGCTGACCGGCGTAGGTTGTGTGAAGAAAATTGTCACCGACTTAGCGGTCTTGGAAGTCAAAGATGGCGCCTTCCACTTGCTGGAACGGGCACCAGGCATCAGCGTAGATGAAATTAAACAAAAGACGGCAGGTAAACTGATTGTTGCTGGTGATGTTCCGGAAATGCGTTTCTAATACCCGCTGATCCTGGGGGATCAGAACACCTCACACGACCACAACATTAGATGTCAAAAATAGATCAGCCCGCTTTGCGGGCTGTTTTTTTCGTGGTTGAAAATACGGCACCGTTGCCGATGCGTCGAACTGACATTTGTGATGCGATTACTCAGCGCAAGACCATCAGGTTATCCCGATGAATGTCGCCGCTCACAACCGCAATCATGGTTGGGGTTTTCACCACCGTCACTTCCTGATAATCGCCAATCAGCATCACAAATGCTAACTCGTTATTTTGTAATCGATACCAACCAACCCGATAATTGGGTAAATGTATGCCGTTGACGGCAACTTTTGGTGTGAAGGGTCCAAGCTCAGCTTGTGTAAACACATTGATACTACAATCTGGCAAGGTTAAATCCGGGATGGTGGTCTGATAAAAACCGGCCTGAATATGCAAACTGTTCTCAATAAACTGTACTTTGTTGTCACTCAACCACCAAGCCGTCAGTAAAAAACCGCTGACACAGCCCAATACCGACCAGAGTACCGGTTTTAACCATAACCGGTTGATGATCAATAACACCAATGCCAACAGCAAAGGTACAAATACCATCAGGCCAAATAAAATGACATAGAGTTGCCAACCGATCCCAAGCACAGTCATAACTTCACAAGAAAAAAACACAAGGTTATAAAATTGTATCACAATTAGCTACGAACGGATGACAAGGAGGTGATTAATTTTATATAAACAATTAACTGATTATTAAATATACAGTTATTCTAATGAATATAAAAAAACAAGCATCAGGCATGAGTGCGGTGAACTGCGAGGGGATCCTTAAAAAAGCCTATTCAGCAGCTGTGCTCAGTTAAGTACAGCTGCCGATGGCTGCAACAATGATCATTGGAACCGTTTAATCAGACTGGAGGTATCCAGCCGCCCACCACCTTGCGCCTGCAATTCGGCGTAAAACTGATCCACCAGTGCCGTCAGCGGCAATTGCGCGCCATTGCGACGCGCTTCATCGAGTGTAATGCCTAAATCTTTACGCATCCAATCGACCGCAAAGCCAAAGTTGAACTGACCATCAACCATGGTATTACCGCGATTCTCCATTTGCCAGGACTGCGCCGCGCCTTTGGAAATCACCGCCAGCACCGCTTTGGCATCTAAGCCAGCTTGACTAGCAAAATGCAACGCTTCGGCTAGCCCCTGTACCACACCGGCGATACAAATCTGATTGACCATTTTGGCGAGCTGGCCAGAACCGGCAGCACCCAGCAATTGATAACTACGGGCATACCGCTGCAGTACCGCTTCCGCTTTTTCGAAATCAGCTTGCTCACCACCGACCATAATGGTTAACAAGCCATTTTGCGCACCAAGCTGACCACCAGAAACCGGCGCGTCTAAAAACCCGAGTTGCTTTGCGGCACAAGCTGCCGCCAACTCACGGGCTAAATTTGCTGACGCTGTGGTGTGGTCGACCAGTACAGCCCCTGCTTTCATGCTGCTTAATACGCCATCTGTACCATAAACAACCGAGCGTACGTCCTGATCATTACCCACGCATAACATCACCAGATCAGCATCGGCTGCCGCAGCTGCTGGCGTTATCGCCAATTGACCGCCATATTGCTGTACCCATTGTGTTGCCTTGGTGTTGCTGCGGTTATAAACACAGACCTGCAGGCCTTTGTGCTGCAGATGTCCGGCCATTGGGTAGCCCATCACACCAAGGCCAATAAATGCCACTTTTAAACCCGTTTGATCCGTTGCCATATAATTGTCTTAATTCTGTGAAACACTGATTGTTAGATTACAAACTTATGATACAAATAGCAAAATAGCGCTCAAAGCTAGGGTAATAACCGGAGTAAGTATGGCGAACGTACATCATTTTAAAGTGAAGACGACGGCTGGCAATACCGTTGATTTAAGCCAGTATCAAGGAAAAGTGCTGTTGATCGTCAATACGGCGAGTCAATGCGGCTTTACCCCGCAGTATCAGGATCTCGAACAATTGCATCAACAGTATCACGACAAAGGCCTGGAAATTCTGGCTTTCCCTTGCAATCAATTTGGTGGCCAGGAACCGGGGTCCGATCAAGATATCGCCCAATTTTGTGAATTGAATTTTGGAGTTACCTTTCAGGTCATGGCAAAAATTCTGGTGAATGGTCCAGAAGCCGAGCCGCTGTTTGAGTATCTAAAAGACCAAGCTCGCGGCGTCTTAAAAACCCGGGCGATTAAATGGAACTTCACCAAATTTTTGGTCAATAAAGATGGTGTGGTGGTAAAACGGTATGCCCCCCGTACCAAACCAAGTCAGTTTGTACAGGCGATTGAAGAAGAGCTCGAAAAACAATCACAACGGATCAATGGTTAATTCAGATTAACGACCCGTTGTTTGATCCCGCACAGACTCTGTTGAAGTTGATGGGTTATGCTAGTCAGCTCATCCAACAAGGAGAGCAGCATGAAAGTTTGTGTTTTCAGTACCCAGAAATATGACGAACTGGCATTTAATCAATGGGCAGATCCGGCCATTCACTGGACTTTCCTCAGTCAAAAGCTTGATCTGGTCTCGGTCCATGCTGCCGCTGGCGCTGATGCCATTTGTGTTTTTGTCAACGACCAGCTTGATGCCCCTGTGTTGCAAGCAATAAAAGATCTCGGGATCAGTTTTATCGCGCTACGTTGTGCCGGTTTTAATAATGTCGATATGCCTACCGCACATCAATTAGGTTTAACCGTGGTGCGGGTGCCTGCATATTCACCTCAGGCAGTGGCCGAGCATAGTGTCGGGCTGATGCTCTGTCTGGACCGGAAATTTCACAAAGCCTACAACCGCACCCGTGACAACAACTTTGATCTCAATGGCCTGCTTGGTTTTAATTTACATGGCAAAACAGTCGGCGTGATTGGTACGGGCCGGATTGGCGCTGTCGCGGTGAAAATTTTGCGTGGTTTTGGTTGCCGGGTCCTTTGTGTAGATCCGGTGCCAAACCCGGACGTGCTGTTGATGGGGGCAACTTACGTCAATCTCGACGAGCTTTACCCGCAGGCCGATATCATCAGCTTATATTGCCCGTTAACACCGGACAGTCTGCACCTGATTAATGCACAAAGTCTTGAGAAAATGAAAGATGGGGTGATGTTAATCAACACCAGTCGTGGCGCTTTGGTCGATACCAAAGCGGTGATTAAAGCACTAAAATCGGCAAAAATCGGCTATTTGGGGCTCGATGTATACGAACAGGAAGCGGATTTGTTTTTCAAAGACTTATCAGATCAAATTATTGCCGATGAAGTTTTTCAGCGTTTACTGACTTTTCCAAATGTGTTGATCACCGGCCATCAGGCATTTTTTACCAAAGAGGCGATGGAGCAAATCAGCCGGACAACTTCGGATAATCTGCTGCAACTGGCTCGTGGCGAACTATGCCCGAATGCGGTTTAACAAAATCCTGCGCGAAGACCATCTTGATATTTAGCTGAAATACAGCTGCTACAGCAAATAAAAGGCCAACAATCTAGCTGGCCTTATGTCTTAAACTCCGCTCACGGCCAAAGGTTTATCAGCGCTTTTTATCTCGCAGTTCACGATCAAAAAACGCGGTAATAGTCCGGTGTAGATGGGTTTGTACCTGCTGGCCGAACATCGCGTGTTTACTGCCAGGATAGGTCATCATCTCAAACATCTGGCCGTTCTCTTGCAACAATGAAAACAATTTGGTGCTATTGGCAAATAACACGTTGTCATCCGCCATACCATGATAAATCAATAATGAACCTTTTAAACCAGCAGCATATGGAAACACCGCACTGTCGGTATAACCCTGTGCATTGCCGGCCGGATGGCCCAAATAACGCTCGGTGTAATGGGTGTCATATAAAGTCCAATCGGTGACCGGCGCACCTGATACGCCTGCAGCAAAATAATCTGCGGCTTTAAACATGGTCATAATTGCCATGTAACCACCATAGCTGTGACCATAAACGCCAATTCTGCTGGCATCGACATAAGGTAAGGTACGCAGATACTCAACACCGCTGATTTGATCTTCAACTTCCACCACACCGAGTTTTTTATAAATCGGATCTTCAAACTTTTTGCCGCGATTTTCCGAACCACGGTTATCTAGCTGAAACACGATGTAACCACGTTGCGCCAGGTACTGGAAATATAAATCCTTGTGATTCCAGCTGTTGGTGACGCGCTGTGCACCAGGGCCACCATAGACACTGACAATCACCGGATACTGCACGGTCGGCTCCAACTTCGCCGGTTCAAACACCCGGTAGTGCAATGTTTGGCCGTCTTTGGCCTGAATAGTGCCAAAGCGTGGTTTCACCAGTTCCGGCCAATACGGCGTTAACGGATGCTCAGCATTCAGTTGATTGCTGGCCAGCACTTCGATGGTTTCACCAGAGCGGTTTTTTAGCTGCACTTCCGGTAACTGGCTGACACTGGAAAAGGTATCTACAAAGCCACTGCCATCTTTGGCAACGACCACGGCGTGACTGCTGCCAGCTTCGGTTAATCTTTTCATGCTGCCATCGGCCAACTTCAGCTGATATAAATGCGCTTCTAATGGCGTATCTTGGCGGCCGCTGAAATAAATCTGGCCATTTTTCTCATCAACCGTTTCCAGTTGATTGACTATCCAATCACCTTCGGTCAGCTGACGCTGCACTTTTCCTTCTAAATCATAAAGATACAGATGTTTAAACCCACTTCGCTCCGAAGCCCAGATAAAGGATTTTTGATCCTTGAAAAAGTGCAGATCGTTATGTAAGTTCACCCAGGTGGTGCTTTGTTCTTTGAGTAACAACCGTTCGGTTTGACTGACTAAATCGACCAGCCGTAATTCAAGCTGCTGCTGATCCCGACTTTGCCATTGATAAGTTAATAAATTCGGGTTTTGCGTCCAGACGACCCGTGGCAGATAAATGTCCTGATCTTTACCGTGATCCAGCCAATTCACCGCCGCACCGGCCAGACTCACCACACCCAGCTTGATTTTGACATTGGCTGCACCGGCATATGGATAACGTTGCTTCACCAGCTTAATTTCATCAGCATAAATTTCATTGCGCACGACTTCGGCCACGCCGCTGTCGTCAAACTGAGTAAACGCAATTTTGCTATCGTCCGGCGCCCACCAATAACCGGTCATCCGGCCCATTTCTTCCTGCGCGACAAATTCCGCCATCCCGTTTTTAATCGGCCCCTGGCCATCTTTGGTCAGCTGGGTTTCCTGACCGCTTTTTAAATCAAGCACATAAATATTTTGCTCGCGGACAAAAGAGACAAAGCGGCCTTTTGGCGAAATTTGCGCGTCGGTCTCAAACTCTTTGGTGTCGGTGAGCTTTTTCGACTTTTTCTTAGCTAAATCAAAGTAATACAAATCGCCATTGAGTGGAAACAATAGTGCTTTGCCATCTTTTGACCAGCTGTAACTGACAATACCGCTGGCAAACAACCTTAAACGTTCGCGGCGGGCTTTTTCTTCATCTGATAACAGTTCGGGCCCGCTGAATAACGTATCAGAATCCACCAACACCGAATGTTTGCCGGTTTTTATGTGGTACTGCCATAAATCTAAGCGGTTGGCGTCAGTGGGTTTTCCTTTGAGATAGGTGACTCGGCTACCGTCCGGCGAATAACTCAGCGATTTTGGTGTGGTGCCGCTAAGTATAGGATCAGCAAATATCCGATCCAGTGGCAGCTGACTGGCTTGAATAGTACTGCTGGTTAAAGCAGCAACGAGAGTTAAACCGGTGAACAACAAAGAATTCATCATAAGATCCTGAAGCATTTGAACTAACTGTATCTAACGTCAGCAAAATATTTTTTTCAACAGAAAGCCGCCAATGCACCAAAATTTTCAGCCCGATACCGCCGTGTAACGCATACGGGCTGCAGCACTGCACCAAAGTTTCTAATTTAGCACCAAAAAAGTGCACACATTTTGCAACGATTTTGAGATAAGTGGGCTGTTTTTCACGTTGGACAAAACGACATTTTTGCCATAAGTTAGTTCCTGAGCTCAGATAAATATAAAAAGAGCCCTTCTAACGTCCAGGATATTTAAAGGCAAACCTATGAAAAATAAAACACAACTACACCCTATCGCTGCTGGTATTCAATCCGCATTAGCCGGTGGCGCGTTCTTGATGTTGGCAACTACCGGTTTTAGTGCCATGGCTCAAGAAGCGACAACAGAACAAAAAGCTGAAGAAAATGTAGAAAAAATTGTCGTCGTTGGTTCACGTGGTGCGCCGCGTTCAGTCGGTGATTCCGCAGTCCCGGTTGATGTGATTTCTGCCGACGAATTTGTTAAAGCAGGTCCTACCGATATGATGACGCTGATGAGCTCAGTGGTACCGTCATTTAACGTCAACTCGCAACCGATCAATGATGCGTCAACGCTGGTTCGTCCGGCTAACTTACGTGGCCTGCCACCAGATAGCACTTTGGTATTAGTCAACGGCAAACGCCGTCACCGCTCTGCCGTCATCACCTTCCTGGGTGGTGGTCTGTCGGATGGTTCACAAGGCCCGGATATTTCTAATATTCCGTCTATCGCTTTGAAGCAAGTAGAAATTCTGCGAGATGGTGCTGCAGCCCAATACGGTTCAGATGCGATTGCAGGTGTGATTAACTTCCGTTTAAAAGATGCCAGCGAAGGCGGCACCATCGAACTTCGTACGGGTCAGCATTATGACGGCGACGGTGATTTACGTCAGATCGCAGCCAACGTTGGTATGCCATTTACTGACAACGGTTTTGCCAACTTCAGTGCTGAATTTAAACAATCCGACCCAACCAGCCGTAGTGTGCAGCGTGGTGATGCAGCGGGCTTAATTGCCAACGGTAACACGCAAATTGCTGATCCGGCTCAAGTCTGGGGCTCACCAGAAATCAAACGTGACTTTAAGATTTTTGGCAACATCGGCCTGGAAGTTGCGAAAAATACTGAATTTTACACTTTTGGTAACTTTGCCCAGCGTGACGTGGAAGGTGGTTTTTACTTCCGTAACCCGGTGAACCGCGGCGGTGTTTACTCCAACGACGGTGGCAAAAGTTTGCTGGTCGGCAATCTGGATGCCAGCAAAGGCAGCTGTAGCAACATCGATATCGTTGGCTTAAACTACAGCCAAATCAACAGTAAAGTCTCGGCATTACCTGCCCATTGCTTCACTTTCTTCTCCATGCTGCCCGGTGGTTTCACACCTAAATTTGGCGGTATCGTGACAGATGCGGCGTTAGCCGGTGGCGTCAAAGGTGAAATGGACAACGGCTGGAACTACGATTTAAGTACTACTTATGGCCGCAGCGAAGTCGAGTTTTATATCAAAAACACCATCAATGCTTCACTTGGCCCATCAACACCACGTGATTTTAATGCCGGTAAATATGTCCAGCAGGAACAAGCAGTTAACTTCGATATGAATAAACTGATCGAAGTTGATGCGCTGCCTTACCCATTGGCGGTTGCCGGTGGTCTGGAATACCGCATTGATACTTTTGAAATTTATGCTGGTGATAAAAACTCTTTTGAAGTGGGTCCACTTGCTTCACAAGGTTTTGGTATCGGATCAAACGGTTTCCCAGGCTTTAAATCTGACGATGCCGGTTCATTTAACCGTTACAACTACGCGGCGTACACCGAGTTTGGCGCAGAGTTCAGCGATAGCTTCCGCTCAGATTTTGCCCTTCGTTATGAAAACTATGAAGATTTTGGTACCACGACCAATGCTAAGTTGAGTGCGCGTTACCAGATGATTGACGAAATGGCATTACGCGGCGCGATCAGCACCGGCTTCCGTGCCCCCACCATTGGTCAGTCGATGGTTCGTAACGTCAGCACTTCATTTGCTGCTGGTAAAGGTTTGGTTGATAACGCCACCTTACCACCAACGCACCCGATCTCTGTCTTGAAAGGCGGTAAACCGTTAACGCCGGAAGAGTCGAAAAACTTGTCCTTTGGTACTGTGGTCGAAGTGGATGATTTCTTCGCGACACTGGATTATTTCCGTATTGAAGTCGAAGATCGGATCAGCCAATCTTCATCGCAAGAGCTAACCGCCGCTGACGTGCAAGCGTTACTGGCGCTAGGTGTCCGCGATGCCAGCAGCTTTGCTGGGGTGAAATATTTCACCAATGACTTTGATACCACCACGCAAGGTCTTGATTTTGTTGCCAACTATAGCGCTGATCTCTTCGGTGGCCGCACTACATTCGCGTTAGCCGCGAACTGGACTGATACTTCAGTTGATAAGCACTCCAGCAACATCAACGAAGCCAAAATCAAAGTGATTGAAGATGGTTTACCAAGTGTTCGTGGCAGCTTCACCATTAACCATACCCAGGGTGCCTGGCGCGGTTATGTGCGGTTGAACCAATATGGCAGCTACTTCGAAGATCATGCTGACTCTGGCGCCTTGCGGGTTGAAGACGATGGTTTACCTCTGGACTTAGGTGCAGAAATGACTGTTGATGCTGAAATCAGCTACGCCTTTGACGAAAATTATGAAATCAGTCTTGGCGCAACCAACCTGCTTGATGAGTTACCAGATGAAAACAGATGGGCTGAAGTACTAGGTGCAAAATACCCAACCACAGCTGTGATGGGTTTTAACGGCGGTTTCTACTACGCCCGGATGACTTATAACTTCTAAGTTCATGCATTAATTTTCTCGCTGAAAGCCACCTTCGGGTGGCTTTTTTATTGGCTTGCATCAACATATAAACCATGGCATGTTGATCTTTAGAGTAAATACTTGAGAAGAAACTGTGCAATTACAACCCTGGAGCTATGCTACCCATTATGGCTTTACCCTAAGAGGCCTGCATTCCCGACCGTCCGGTAAACCGGTGTTACATGTATTACACGGCAACGGTTTTTGCAGTCTGATGTATCAACCGATGCTGGTTTTACTGGCGGAACATTTTGATTTATTTCTATCTGATGCGCAGGGTCATGGCGACAGTGATCACGGTGGAAAATTTATCGGCTGGCACCAAAGTGCGGATTTAGCCTTAGAAGCTTTCATTGCACATTTACCATTGTTTCAACAGCATATGACGAATGCAATTCAGGTTTATGCATTGGGTCATAGTTTTGGTGGTGTATTAACTGCGCTGATCAATAGCCGCGCCGACAGCCCTTTTTCACAAGTGGTGTTACTGGATCCGGTGTTATTTCCGCCATATTTACTCAACAGCATGCGAATTCTGGATAAAGTTGGCCTGTATCGAAAAAATCCATACGCCAAAAAAGCGTTAAACCGACGGCAACATTGGCCGCAGCGCAGTGAGGTTGAAGCTTATCTGACTGACCGCGGTATGTTTAAAGGCTGGGCGCCGGCATCTTTGCAGGCGTATATCGACCACGCTTTACACCATCGTCCTGACGGTGTACGGTTGAAATGTCAGCCGTCACGTGAAGCCGAGATTTTCAGCTCGTATCCGGCCAAACTATGGACGGAACTGGCAAAACCCTGTAGCCCGACACTGCTCCTTTATGGCGACCAAACTTATCCTTTTGTACCTAAAGCAGTCAAACGCTGGCAACGACTGAACCCGGCGTTGCAGGCAAAATTAGTGTCAGGTGGCCATTGTTTTATGCAACAACATCCGGAACAAACGGCCCGGCAAATCCTGCAGCATTGGCATTGTCAGAATGATCTGCCAGTCACTGCAAGTTTAGAGCTACGCTAAAATAATTCCGGGAAAGCATGCCGGTTCTGATGCAGTTCCATTATAATGGCGCCAATTTTGTGTCTGGAAGTGGCCTTGTCATTGATGAAACGTAGTGTGATAGACAGTTTAATGCGCAAAGTTGTGCAGAGCTCTGCGCTCAGTTTAGTGTTGTTAGCCGCCTGTACCACAGTGCCGGTAAAAACCGTGGTACCAGCGCCAGTGCAACCGGTCGCGCCAGTCGTGATTGAACCGGATTTAGTGCCGGACGAAGTGGTTAAATCAGACAACGCCGAATCTATCGCCACTGACTTTGGGCTGATTTTTATTGATCGCGACATGACCTTCACTGGCACCTTGCCATGTGAAAAATGTCCAGGCGTGCAATACCACATCAACGTCTACCAAGACGGCAAGTTCGAAGCACGGCGCGAGTTTATCGATCGTAACGTGGTTGAACTGATTAAAGGCAGCTGGCTGCTGGATAACCGCACCCTGCATTTCACCAGCCAGCGTCAACCAATGCCATCATTCCAATTTGCTAGCAATCAACATCTGACGCTATTGGATATTGCCGGCAAACCGATGGTTTCCGCAGACAATAAAACGTTAAACCGCCGTGATTTCAGCAAAATTGACAGTCGATTACCACTGTTAGGGATGTACGAACTGAAAGGCAACGAAGCCAGTTTTACTGACTGTCTGACCGGTGAAAGCCATTTAATTGCCATGACCCAACACCATATGCCAATGATGCGTAGTTATCAGACAAATCCAGGCATTAATGGAAAGACCGTCGTTGCCACTTTAACTGCCCGGAAAAGCCCGGACAACAACGACGCATTATTTGTCGATAAATTTGATCAGTTCTGGCCAGGCGCCACTTGCCCAAGTCAGGCACAGCCGGCGAAAATCCAGGGTGTGGTCTGGCGTTTAAGCACGGTGTCGCAAATTGGCGTGCCGCAAAAACTGAATATCCGAATGATGTTTGATCAGAACAACAAGCTGTTTGGTTTTTCCGGCTGCAACAACTTTAATGCCGGTTATCAGCAAAAAGATAATCAGTTAAGCGTGGCACCGGTGGTCAGCACCCGTAAGTTCTGTAGCGACGCCAACTTCTATGAACAGCAATTCACCAAACAGCTGCAAATCGCTGATCGGATTGAAATTAATCAGAACAAACTGCAGTTGTTTAAAGCCAATAAAGTGATTATTGAGATGACGCAGGCGTTGAACTGATTTTTCTAGTTTATCCACAAAGCAAAACGGAGCATTAAGCTCCGTTTTTTTGTCAGTACCGGTGATACTTTTGGGGTCAGAGTTTAACTCTGACCCCAAAGGTACTAGTATCAACCTTAATCTTCGAAGAAGGTATCGCGCAATGCGACGGTGCGGTTAAACACCAGTTTTTCTGCAGTAAAGTCCTGATTGTCAGCGCAATAATAACCTTCCCGCTCAAACTGATAGGCTTGCTCCGGCTTCGCTTGCGCCAGGCTTGGCTCGACAAAACCATGTTTGATGCTGAGTGAATTTGCGTTGATCACGGCAATAAAATCATCTTCCGCCGCCGGATTTGGTACCGTGAATAATTTATCATAGACCCGGAATTCCGCAGCTTTAGCCTGCGTTGCTTCGACCCAGTGAATAACGCCACGCACTTTACGACCATCGGCTGGATTGACGCCTAAAGTATCGGGATCGTAACTACAAATCAGCTCCACAATATTGCCGGCATCGTCTTTAATCACTTCATCGGCACGTACCACATAAGCGCCGCGCAACCGCACTTCACCACCGGTCACCATCCGCTTGTACTTTTTGTTGGCTTCTTCTCTAAAATCCGCACGGTCGATAAAAATCACTTTACCAAAAGGCACCTTACGGCTACCCATGCTTTCTTCTTTTGGATGATTATGTACATCCAGCCATTCCACTGCATCGGCGGTGTAGTTGCTGATGGTAATTTTAAGCGGGTCGATGACAGCCATCGCACGTGGTGCATTGGCGTCTAAATCCTCGCGGATACAAGAATCTAACGCACTGGCTTCAATCACGTTGTCTTGTTTGGTAATCCCAATCCGCTTCGAAAATTCGCGCAGCGACGCCGGGGTATAACCACGACGACGTAAACCGGCAATGGTTGGCATCCGCGGGTCGTCCCAACCTGACACATGGCCACCTTCGACCAGCGTATGCAGTTTACGCTTGCTCATCACCTGATATTCCAAGTTTAAGCGCGAGAACTCAATTTGCTGTGGATGACAAGCGATGGTGATGTTATCGAGAATCCAGTCGTATAACCGGCGGTTATCCTGGAATTCCAAAGTACATAACGAATGAGTGATCCCTTCCAGCGCATCAGAAATACAGTGGGTGAAATCGTACATCGGGTAGATGCACCATTTGTCACCGGTCTGATGGTGATGGGCGAATTTCACCCGGTAAATCACCGGATCACGCATACAAATAAAGGCCGATGTCATATCGATTTTTGCGCGTAATGAACATTCACCTTCTTTAAAACCACCGGCGCGCATTTTTTCAAACAGCGCCAGGTTTTCAGCAGGTGTGGTATCACGGTACGGGCTGTTTTTACCAGGTTCAGTTAAATTACCCCGGTACTGGCGCATTTCTTCGGCATTTAAAAAACAAACGTAAGCCAGGCCTTTGTTAATTAATTCAACAGCATAACCATACAAAGCGTCAAAATAATCCGATGAATAACGAACAGCGCCATCCCATTCAAAACCCAGCCAGTTGACGTCTTTCTGGATTGAATTCACAAAATCGATGTTTTCTTTTTCTGGATTGGTGTCATCAAACCGCAGGTTACATTTGCCTTGATAATCCACGGCGATACCGAAGTTCAGACAAATTGATTTGGCGTGACCGATATGCAGGTAGCCATTTGGCTCTGGTGGAAAACGGGTTTGCACGGCTTTGTGTTTGCCGGAAGCTAAATCGGCATCAATGATCTGCCGGATAAAATTGGTTGGGCGTGTTTCGATGTCCGCCATAAAATTCAGATCCTTATGTGTATCGGCAAAAGTACCTGTCGACAGAAAGTGGGCGTCGACAACAGTAAAACTAAGATGGCCGCATTATAACAGCAACCGAAGCGCTGACCAGTAGCGAATAAGGCTTTGTTTACCGTCAATAGAAAATGCAAAAAGGCGACCTGATGGCCGCCTTGTTGCGTGCTAAAAATACCAAACGAAGTTATATCGATATTAATACTTCGCCGGCTGATTTTCCGCTGGCAAACTTGCTTTAATAAACTGCCGTAAATCATCATTCGACTGTTTTAAATCTTCATAACGCAGGTACATCATATGGCCGCTGCGATAACCTTTAAAGCTCAAACGGTCTTTCATTTTGCCGCTTGGGTCTAACTGCCACATGCTGTATTTGGCATCAAAATAGTTGGTGGCGCCGTCATAATAACCGGATTGGATCATCACTTTCAGGTACGGGTTTTCCGCCATCGCCAGCCGTAAGTTTTCGCCGGTGTTGTCGTCGCTGTTATCCCATGGCCGTACCGGGCCAAACATGTTGTATTTCACGTCGGTTTTGTAATTCAGCTCAGTGCGCAAATAATGGTTAATTGCCGGAGTGAAAGAGTGTAACCAGGACGTCAGCTCAGCATTAAAATCCGGGCTATCTCCGGCTTCACGACGATCAATACCAATATAACGTGAATCCAACCTGCCAACTGTCTGACCACGTTCACGCAGTAACTCTTTCCAGAAAAAATCGTTTGGAATATCCATATTGTTCTGTAATACGGCTTTTACCGATAAACCTGAATATTGCGCCAGCTGGCGGGCAATGCGGTCTTTTTCCTCTGCGCTAATAAAAGCACCTTTGGCTAAAGCCGGCAGATATTCATTAATGGTGAACTGCTCTACTTTTGGCAGTAAATCATACAAATCAAGCTGTTGCAGCTCAGCTGGCAAAGCTTTGTGATACCAGGCAGTCGCCGCAAAATATGGCAGACGGTTCGCCACATCCACCGGACCTTCGCGCTTAATACCAATTTCAGTCGGTGATACCAATACCACGCCGTTTAAATACATCCACTGCATATTTTGCAGTGCCAAAGCGAGGCCAGAAACCCGCGTAGTACCGTAACTTTCACCAATCAAAAACTTCGGTGACTGCCAACGCTCATTACGAGTGACAAAGGTATTGATCCATTCCGCCAGATATTTCACGTCCGCATTGACGCCAAAAAACATCTTGGCTTGCTCGTCGCGGCTCATCATTTTGCCGTCTTTATCCGGCAGTACCCGCGAATAAGCGGTATTAACCGGATTCACAAACACGATGTCGGCAGTATCCAACACCGAATATGGGTTTTGCTTGGTGCCATAAGGCTGCAGCGGATAACCTTCGCTATCAACTTTTAGTGCTTTTGGACCGGTATAGGCGATTTGCATCCAAACCGAAGCGGAACCCGGGCCACCGTTAAAAGAAATCAGCAATGGTCTTTTACTTTTATCTTTGATATCCGTGCGTTGGTAATAAGTATAAAACACCGCGGCGACCGGTTTACCATCGTCGTTCCAGACTGGCTGGGTGCCGGTGGTCGCACTGTAAGAAAATGACACGTCATTGACGGTGGTTTTATGCTGGGTGACGACCACCGTATCGGCTTCAATCTGCCGTTCGGTGGCGACTGCGGTGGATAGCGGCAGCACTGCGCCGCCACAACATAAAGCAGTGACAAACACTGCACGGTGAAAAATGGCTGATGTTTTCATAGTTTTCCAGGGTAGTTAATCAATGTCGGTATCGCTACCGACGTGCTCTGCGATTTTGTATCTTAAATTTCAGCCAGAAACAAAGACATTGCGATTAAAAGCATCAAAACAGGTTAGTTCGCGAAGCTTGCTGGCAAAGTCTTGTTTCAGCTTTCTAGAGCCAGGTATTTTATGCTCCGGGTTTAGCCAACGTCAGAGCAAACAACTAAGCGGACCGTGTTTGGCATGGATGCCAAACAACGAGCCTACAAGGACGTATTCACGGCGGGTCCGTGTGTTGTTTGCTTTGGCGTCGCATGTCGACTAGTTAAAAAAATGGCGGACTAGCCTGCGACTGAGTCGCGCCCTACTTTGGCTTTTTAGCCGAACTAGCTTGATGTATGAAGACTAACCGACAAACCACAGCCATAAAAAAACCCGCACCAGGCGGGTTTTTTACACACTCAAAACTAACTAGCTATTACCAGCCAGTCAGTTCACGCAGTGCTTTACCGATGTCTGCCAGAGAACGGACGGTTTTAACACCAGCGTCTTCCAGAGCACGGAATTTGTCATCAGCAGTACCTTTACCACCAGAGATGATGGCGCCAGCGTGGCCCATGCGCTTACCGGCAGGTGCTGTTACACCAGCAATGTAAGACACTACAGGCTTAGTCACGTTTGCTTTGATATAAGCAGCCGCTTCTTCTTCAGCAGTACCACCGATTTCACCGATCATGATGATCGCTTCAGTCTGTGGATCTTCCTGGAATAATTTCAGGATGTCGATGAAGTTAGAACCTGGGATTGGGTCACCACCGATACCGACACAAGTCGATTGGCCGAAACCTTCATCTGTGGTTTGTTTCACAGCTTCATAGGTCAGAGTGCCTGAACGGGAAACGATACCTACTTTACCTGGCTTGTGGATATGGCCTGGCATGATACCGATTTTACATTCACCTGGCGTGATCACGCCTGGGCAGTTTGGACCAATCATCCGTACGCCTTTACGATCGATGTATTCTTTAACGAATAACATGTCGATCGTAGGGATACCTTCAGTGATACAAACAATCAGCTCTAAGCCAGCATCAGCAGCTTCGATGATCGCATCTTTACAGAAAGGTGCCGGTACGTAAATCACAGTAGCCGTTGCGCCAGTGGCAGCAACAGCTTCTTTGACTGTGTTGAACACTGGTAAACCAATGTGCGTCGTGCCGCCTTTACCTGGGCTTACGCCACCAACCATCTGAGTGCCGTATTCCAGCGCTTGAGTGGAGTGGAAAGTACCCTGGCTACCAGTGAAACCCTGACAGATGACCTTAGTGTCTTTGTTGATGATAATAGACATTATTTGCCCTCCGCGGCTTTCACAACAGCTTTTGCAGCTTCAGATAATGAGTTAGCAGCAATGATGTTCAGGCCAGAGTTTTGCAACTTCTGTGCGCCTAATTCAGCGTTGTTACCTTCTAAACGCACCACAACCGGTACGCTTACACCCACTTCTTCAACCGCACCAATGATACCTTCAGCGATCATGTCGCAACGAACGATACCACCGAAGATGTTGACGAATACTGCTTTCACAGCTGAGTCAGACAGGATGATTTTGAATGCTTCGGTCACGCGCTCTTTGGTCGCGCCGCCGCCAACGTCCAGGAAGTTTGCTGGTTGGCCACCGCTTAATTTCACGATGTCCATCGTACCCATCGCTAAACCGGCACCGTTGACCATACAACCGATGTTACCTTCTAAAGCAACATAGTTCAGTTCCCACTGAGCAGCACGGGCTTCACGCTCGTCTTCTTGTGATGGGTCATGGTAAGCGCGCAGTTTTGGCTGGCGGTATAATGCATTGCTATCAGCAACCAGTTTGGCGTCTAAGCAGTGCAGGTTACCGGCAGAAGTAATCACCAATGGGTTTACTTCGATCATCGCCAAGTCCAGGTCAACGAACATCTTGGCGAGGCCTAAGTAGATGTTAGTGAACTGCTTGATTTGCGTCGCATTTAAGCCAAGTTGGAATGCGATTTCACGGGCTTGGAACGCTTGCGCGCCAACCAGTGGATCGATAGCCATCTTGATGATTTTTTCCGGGCTTTCTTCGGCCACTTTCTCGATGTCAACGCCACCTTCAGTTGACGCCATGAAAATGATACGACGGCTTGAGCGATCGACCACGGCACCTAAGTACAGCTCTTTCTCGATATCGGTACAGGTTTCTACCAGGATCTTGGTGACAGGCTGACCTTTTTCGTCAGTTTGATACGTAACCAGATTTTTACCCAGCCAATTTTGGGCAAAGTTACGGATCTCTTCTTTAGAAGTAACTAATTTCACACCGCCCGCTTTACCGCGACCACCGGCGTGAACCTGAGCTTTCACTACCCACTTGTTCCCACCAATGCGGTCTGCTGCTTCTGCTGCGGCTTGTGGAGTTTCTTCCGCATAGCCTTCAGATACAGGTAAACCGTATTCGCGAAACAGCTGTTTTGCCTGATACTCGTGCAAATTCATGGCTTATTTCCGTTTTTCTTTAGTTTGTGACCGGGTAACCGGCCTGACCCATTGAGCAAAGGCAACGCCTCGCCCAGATGATTTAGAGGTGGTGACGGATGCCACCACCTCCGGTTTTCGTTATCAGATATCCAACAGAATACGGGTTGGATCTTCTAACAATTCTTTGATCGTGACCAGGAAACCGACTGACTCTTTGCCGTCGATGATCCGGTGATCGTAAGACAGTGCCAGGTACATCATTGGCAGGATTTCCATCTTGCCATCAACCACCATCACCCGATCCTGGATCTTATGCATACCCAGAATAGCTGATTGTGGTGGGTTGATGATTGGCGTTGACATCAGAGAGCCAAACACACCACCGTTGGTGATGGTAAAGTTACCGCCGGTTAAATCATCCATCGATAATTTACCGTCACGGCCTTTCAGCGCTAACTCTTTGATGGCTTTTTCAATTTCAGCCAAGTTCATTTTGTCGCAATCACGCAGTACCGGCGTCACCAGACCACGTGGTGTTGACACCGCAATGCTGACGTCAAAATAGTTGTGATAAACGATATCATCACCGTCAATCGCCGCATTCACTTCAGGGAAACGCTTCAGCGCTTCGGTGACTGCTTTGACATAAAACGACATAAAGCCTAACCGGATACCATGACGTTTTTCAAACACGTCCTGATATTGCTTACGCAGTTCCATAATTGGCTTCATGTTCACTTCGTTAAAAGTGGTCAGCATTGCTGTAGAATTTTTAGCTTCCAGCAGACGGTTAGCAATCGTTTTACGCAGGCGGGTCATTGGTACACGTTTTTGTGAACGGTCGCCGACAACTGCTGCTGGCGCTGCAACTGCGGCCGGAGCTGCTTTTGCTGCTGGGGCTGCCGGTGCGCCTGACAGGAATTTCTCCACGTCTTCTTTGGTAACCCGGCCATTTTTGCCAGAACCCTGGATTTTCGAAGCGTCCAGACCTTTTTCAGCAATCAGACGACGGACTGACGGTGTTAAAGCGTCATCAGCATCTGCGCTGGCAGCGGCTGGTGCTGCGGCGGCGGCAACTGGTGCAGCGGCGGCAGTTGCACCGGCATTCAGATGACCAATCACCTGCTCGGCGAGCACTGTAGCGCCTTCAGCGTGGACGATTTCGCCCATCACGCCATCGGCCTGAGCCACGACTTCTAATACGACTTTGTCAGTTTCGATATCAACCAGAACCTGGTCACGGCTGACGGCTTCACCTGTTTTTACATGCCAGGTAGCAATAGTTGCATCAGCAACTGATTCGGGTAGTACTGGGACTTTAATTTCCACTTTGTCACCTTTTTACAGATTGGTCTGCGTTTGTGTTCAGTCTTACAAAGCCAAAGCCAGTATAGGAAAACCTATACTGACCATAAAAAATCGTTAAATACCCGCAATCTTCAACGACGACGGGTATTTATGTTTCGTCGGTTAACCCAGCGTCAAGGCCGCATTCACCAGCGCTTGTTGCTGTTTATTGTGTACCGATAAATACCCTACCGCTGGGGATGACGATGCATCACGTCCGGCATAACTTAAGCTTGCGCCTTTCGGGATCGCGGCCCAGAAGTTATGTTGACTGCAGTACCAGGCGCCCTGGTTTTGCGGTTCTTCCTGACACCAGACAAAATCGGTTACTTGCGGATACTGCGCCAATACTGTGGCCATTTCGTCTTGCGGGAACGGATACAGCTGCTCAACGCGGACAATAGCAACATTGGTCTGGTTACGTTTACGGCGCTCTTCCAGTAAGTCGAAATAGACTTTACCGCTACAGAACACCACACGTTTCACATCAACTGGTTTGATGTCATCAATCTCAGCAATCACGTTGTGGAACTGACCCGATGCGATCTCTTCCAAGGTTGACGTTGCCAGCGGATGACGTAATAAAGATTTTGGCGACATCACGATCAATGGCCGGCGCATTGGACGCACCATCTGCCGTAGGATCATCGCGTACACCTGTGCTGGCGTGGTCGGAACCACCACCTGCATATTGTGATCAGCACAAAGTTGCAGGAAACGTTCTAACCGTGCGGATGAGTGCTCTGGGCCCTGACCTTCGTAACCGTGTGGCAGTAACAGCGTCAGACCACAGAGACGGCCCCACTTTTGCTCGCCTGAGCTTAAGAACTGGTCAATCACCACCTGGGCGCCGTTAGCGAAATCGCCAAACTGACCTTCCCAAATCACTAAAGCGCGTGGCTCAGCAGTGGCATAACCATACTCAAACGCCAGCACTGCTTCTTCTGATAAAGCAGAATCATATACCTGGAACGGGCCTTGTTCGGCACTGATATGTTCAAGCGGCGTATAAGTAGAAGCATCACTTTGACTATGCAGCACGGCATGGCGGTGGAAGAACGTACCACGACCTGAGTCCTGACCAACGATGCGGATGCGTGAACCGTTATCCACAGTCGCGGCATAAGCCAGAATTTCGGCAAAACCCCAGTCGATTTTTTTCTCGCCTTTGAGCATCAAAGCGCGGTCTTCGTAGACCTTGCCGACCTGACGTTGCAGCGTGTGCTCCGCCGGAATGGCAATGGCTTTTTGACCCAATGTGACCAAATCGGCAACACTCATGCTGGCATCGTAATTGGCAGTCCAGTCGTGGCCTAAGAATGGTGTCCAATCGACCGCAACTTCGGTCATCGCTTTCCACTCATCAACCACACAATCGCCTTTATCCAGCGCGTTGCGGTAGTCATCCACCATTGCCTGAACTTCTTCAGCCGTGAATTGACCAGCTTTGATCAGCTTGTCGGCATAAAGCTCGCGTGGCGTTGGGTGTTTTTTGATTTTCTGATACATCAGCGGCTGAGTCGCATTTGGCTCGTCCGCTTCGTTGTGACCGTTACGACGGTAACAAACCAAATCAATCACCACATCGCGTTTAAAGGTGTTGCGATAATCAACGGCGAGCTGAGCCACAAATACCACCGCTTCCGGATCATCACCGTTAACGTGGAAAATTGGTGCCTGCACCATCTTGGCGATATCAGTACAGTATTCAGTTGAACGGGTATCTTCCGGATTAGACGTGGTAAAACCGACCTGGTTATTAATAACCAGACGAATAGTACCGCCGACTTTAAAGGCGCGGGTTTGTGAAATGTTAAAGGTTTCAGCCACCACTCCCTGACCGGCAAAGGCCGAGTCACCGTGAATGGTAATGGGCAGTGCTAACGAACCATCGGTACAACCACGACGATCTAAACGCGCACGCACTGAACCAATCACCACCGGATTGACGATTTCTAAGTGTGACGGGTTAAACGCCAGTGCTAAATGCACGTCGCCGCCTTTGGTAGCGAAATCTGACGAGAAACCCATATGGTATTTCACATCACCTGCACCAACCACTTCGTATTTACCGGCGAATTCGTCAAATAGTTTGCCCGGGTTTTTACCCAGTACGTTGACTAAAGTATTTAAACGACCACGGTGCGCCATACCAATGACACAGTCTTTGGCACCTTGCTCACCAGCACGGTGGATCATCGCTTTCAGCATCGGGATCATGGCATCGCCACCTTCCAGACCAAAGCGTTTGGCACCAGGGAATTTATTCGACAAATAACGCTCAAGACCGTCAGCGGCAACTAAGCCTTTGAGGATGCCAGCTTTGGTCGCTTTGTCGTAATTTGGGGTTGAACGAACTGATTCTAAGCGTTGTTGGATCCAGCGTTTTTCGTCGGTCGACACAATGTGCATATATTCTGCACCAATCGAACCGCAATACGTGGTTTCCAGCGCGCTGACCAGTTCACCCAGTTTCATCGTTTCAGTACCGGCGACAAAAGATCCGACGTTATATTCATCGTCAAAATCAGCCGGGCCTAAGTCATGGAAAGATAATTCTAAATCACGGACTCGTTGGCGTTTCCACAGATCCAATGGATCGAGTTTCGCATGTTGGTGCCCCCGGAAACGGAAAGCATTAATGAGTTGCAGTACCTTAACCTGCCGACCATCACCACCACCAGAGGGTGCAACAATCACTTCGCGGTGTTTGTTTTTGGCAAGATCAATAAATTGCTGGCGAACATCAGAATGCCGGGATTCTAATTCCACACCATCAATTTTTGGTAATTTGGCGAAGAATTCGCGCCATTCATCACCAACACTGGTAGGTTCAGCTAAGTAGGATTCATAGAGTTCATCTACATAGGCCATGTTGCCACCGCCAAGATGAGAAGACTCCAACCACGCCTTCATTACACCTTCGTGCATTTACTTTCCCTTATCTCGAAGCACCTGGAAAAAAGTAGCAAAAAAATAGCCATGGTACAGGTTTTATAGCCATTTTTTCCTGATTGATACACAGCTATACCCGTCGTCCTTGAAGATTCGGGGTATACACCAGCCTGTGTACCGTTATGTGACGCTATTGTCTGTTATGAAAGGGGCGCTTTACAGCGCCCGGTTTAATAACATTGATTTGATCTGGCCAATGGCTTTGGTCGGGTTTAAGCCCTTCGGACACACATTGACGCAGTTCATGATGCCGTGGCAGCGGAAAACGCTGAACGCATCATCTAAATCGTTTAATCGTTGTTCAGTCGCGGTATCACGGCTATCCGCCAGGAAACGGTAAGCATGTAATAAACCAGCCGGACCGATAAACTTATCCGGATTCCACCAGAACGACGGGCAAGAGGTTGAGCAACAAGCGCATAAAATACACTCGTACAGACCATCCAGCTTAGCGCGTTCTTCCGGCGATTGCAGGTATTCACCTGCCGGCGGTAAGTCGTTATTGATTAAGTACGGTTTTACTTTCTCGTATTGAGTGTAAAACTGTGACATATCAACTACTAAGTCACGAACAACCGGTAAACCTGGTAAAGGACGAATAACAATTTTGCCGCCTTTGCCTTTCCCAACGGCTGATAATGGCGTGATACAGGCCAGGCCGTTTTTACCATTCATGTTGACGCCGTCTGAACCACAGACACCTTCACGGCAGCTGCGACGGAAGGATAAGGTTGGGTCTTGTTCTTTCAATTTCAACAGTGCATCAAGCACCATCATGTCCCGACCTTCCGGATTGTCCAGCGTATAGTCTTGCATCCGTGGCGCATTATCGACGTCAGGGTTGTAACGATAAACAGAGAATTCAAGCTTCTTCATCGTCTGTCCCTCTTAATAAGTACGTGCTTTAGGTTGGAAGGCTTCACGGAACTTCGGTTCCAGATTCACTTTACGCTTGAACATAGATTCAGTGTCTGGCGTATACACGCTGTGACATAACCAGTTCTCATCGTCGCGATCCGGGAAGTCAAACCGGGCGTGCGCGCCGCGACTTTCAGTCCGGAAGTTCGCGGCGACAGCGGTTGAAAACGCCGTTTCCATCAGGTTGTCCAGTTCCAGACATTCAATCCGTGCGGTATTAAAGTCTGAACTCTTGTCATCCAGACGGGCATATTTCAGCCGCTCACGAATGACTTTTAATTCAGCTAAACCTTCAGCCATCGCTGCGCCTTCACGGAATACCGAGAAGTTCAGTTGCATACAGGTTTGTAAATCTTTTTTGATTTGTACCGGATCTTCACCCTGGCCAATTTTGGTATCTTCCCAGCGCTGGGTACGGGCCAATGCGGCCTGAATATCAGAATCAGTGGCGCCACGGCCTTCAGAAGTTGCTGCTAAAGCTTCACCTAAATGCAGACCGGTTGCACGACCAAATACCACCAAGTCCAACAACGAGTTACCACCTAAGCGGTTAGCACCGTGCACTGACACACAAGCGATTTCGCCACAGGCAAACAAACCAGCCACAATCGTTTGAGAACCATCGGCTTTTGGATGAATGACCTGACCATGCACGTTGGTTGGAATACCACCCATCATGTAATGGCAAGTTGGGATCACCGGAATTGGTTCTTTCACCGGGTCTACATGGGCGAAAGTTTTCGACAGTTCACACACACCTGGTAAACGGCTTTCTAAAACTTCAGCACCTAAGTGGTCCAGTTTCAGTTTGATATGCGGGCCCCATGGACCATCACAACCACGGCCTTCACGGATTTCCGTCATCATTGAACGGGCAACCACGTCACGACCGGCCAAATCTTTGGCGTTTGGCGCGTAACGTTCCATGAAACGTTCGCCATTTTTATTCAGTAAATAACCACCTTCACCACGGCAACCTTCAGTCACCAGCGTACCGGCACCTGCGATGCCGGTTGGGTGGAATTGCCACATTTCCATGTCTTGCAGTGGCACACCAGCACGCAGCGCCATACCAACACCGTCACCGGTATTGATGTGCGCATTAGTGGTAGATGCGAAAATACGGCCTGCGCCGCCAGTTGCCAACACAGTAGCGCGGGCTTTGAAATAAACGATTTCGCCGCTTTCAATGTCAATGGCAGTACAACCGACCACAGCACCGTCCTGGTTTTTCACCAGATCAAGGGCATACCACTCAGAAAACACCTGAGTTTTGTTTTTGACGTTTTGCTGGTACAGCAGGTGCAATAAGGCATGACCAGTACGGTCCGCTGCAGCTGCAGTACGGGCGGCTTGTTCGCCACCAAAATTCTTTGACTGACCACCAAACGGACGTTGGTAAACACGGCCATTCTCAAAACGTGAGAATGGTAAGCCCATGTTTTCTAACTCAGTAATGGCTTCCGGGCCAGTTTTGCACATGTATTCAATCGCGTCCTGGTCACCGATATAATCGGAACCTTTGACGGTATCAAACATGTGCCATTCCCAGTTGTCCGGATGTGAGTTGCCAAGCGCAACGGTAATACCGCCTTGCGCAGACACAGTGTGAGAACGGGTTGGGAATACTTTGGATAATAAGGCACAGGTTAAACCTGATTCAGTGATTTGTAGTGCGGCGCGCATACCGGCACCACCGGCGCCGATCACGACGGCGTCAAACTCGCGAACTGGAATATTCAATTAAGCACCCCACAGAACAAATAAGCCTACAGCCACATAACCAAAGGCAATGGTGTACAACACAAATTGCAGTACCGCGCGGGTTGCTGCAGATTTGACGTAGTCAGTCAGTACTTGCCACAGACCAATTTTGGTGTGAACTGCAATACAAACCAGCGCCAATAAGGTGAAAGCTTTGACCAGAATGTTAGAAAATAATGCTTTCCAACCTTCATAGGTAATTTCTGGAGTACAAAGGAAATAACCGAGGATAAACAGGGTATACAGCGTTAAAATAATCGCTGTTGCGCGTAATGAAACGTAATCTTGTACGCCATCACGTTTTAAAGATGCTTGATTCAGAACCATAACCAGACTCCAGCTAATACGGCCAGAACAATCCAGAGTGCGATGGTGATTTTAGCGCTCAGTTTGCCCGACTCTAACTCTTCCCAATGGCCCATATCCATAATCAGGTGGCGAATGCCGCCTAACAGGTGATATAGCAACATGGTGATGGTGCCCCAGGCGATGAACTTGGCAACAAAAGAAGTCATGACTTCTTTGACCAGTGCAAAACCTTCAGCAGAAGACAGGGACACTGCCCAGGCCCAGATCACGAAAATCAGCGCGAAAAACATTGCGACGCCGGTTACACGATGCAGGATAGATGCAGTTGCCGTTACCGGCATGGATATAGTGGTAAGGTCTAGATTTACAGGTCTTTGCTTTTTCACAGTTTCTTGCCTATCGACGCCCTATTCTGAGCTTTGTTGTCATTATACGTTGCTGCATAAACAGTCAACACCCAATGGATATACAGGCTACAGCGTGGTGTGGTTCAGCCCAATTTTTTTATCTATCGGTCGGTGAACTGATTTCGAACCCGCAACAGTATATATTTCACCAGTCTGGAATACAATTTATGTTTAATTTTGTTGAAGAAAATCCATAGCTGACACGGTAACTGATTTACGTAAGCTGGCAATACGACTAGAGTCGAATACTTATTATCCAGCTCTTATCCGACAATTAGCTATCTGAGCATTAAAATTGACTTTTAGGTCCCAGTTGCGGGTAGAATAAGAATTTCTACCGGTTAAACCAATAACAATACAGGAGAAATCCAATGGCTGATAAAAAAGCTGTCGTGCATATCGATGGCCTGGCGCCAATCGAACTGCCAATTTATTCGGGCTCGGCAGGCACTGACGTCATCGATGTACGGGCCTTGGGTCAACATGGCTACTTCACCTTCGATCCGGGCTTCATGTCGACAGGCTCTTGTGAATCAAAAATCACTTACATCGACGGCGACAACGGCGTGTTATTACACCGTGGCTACCCGATTGAGCAGTTAGCCGTTGAGTCGGATTATCTGGAAACCTGTTATCTGTTACTGGAAGGCGAGCTGCCGACCAAAGCACAATACGACAACTTTACTCACGTCATTACCCGTCACACCATGGTGCATGAGAAACTGGCATCATTTTTCCAGGGTTTCCGCGTTGATGCGCACCCAATGGCCATGCTGTGTGGTGTGGTTGGTGCGATGTCTTCGTTCTACCATTCTGACTTAAACGTTAATGATCCAGAGCAGCGTAAACGCTCGGCGCACCGGTTAATCGCTAAGCTGCCGACGATTGCGGCGATGGCGTATAAGTACACTGTGGGTCAGCCATTTGTGTATCCACGCAATGAATTGAGCTACGCCGAAAACTTCCTGCATATGATGTTCTCTGTGCCGGCCGAGCACTATGACGTGAGTCCGATTGTCGCCAAAGCGATGGACCGGATTTTCATGTTGCATGCCGATCACGAGCAAAATGCTTCAACTTCAACTGTCCGTTTAGCCGGTTCTTCAGGTGCCAACCCATACGCTTGTATCGCAGCTGGTATCGCATCGTTATGGGGCCCGGCTCACGGCGGCGCCAACGAAGCTTGTCTGGTGATGTTGCAGGAAATCGGTACTGTGGATCGCATTCCGGAATTTGTGCGTCGTGCCAAAGATAAAAACGATTCTTTCCGCTTAATGGGCTTTGGTCACCGCGTGTACAAAAACTTCGACCCACGGGCCAAAGTGATGCGCGATACCTGCCATGAAGTGTTAAAAGAGCTGAACATTAAAGATCCACTGCTGGATGTAGCAATGGAACTTGAGCGTATTGCACTGGAAGACCCGTACTTCATCGAGAAAAAACTGTACCCGAACGTCGATTTTTATTCAGGCATTATCCTTAAAGCCATCGGCATTCCAACCAGCATGTTTACAGTGATTTTCGCAATGAGCCGTACTGTTGGCTGGATCTCCCACTGGGACGAAATGCTGTCGGACAAAGGCCACAAAATTGGTCGTCCACGTCAGATGTATACTGGCTACACCGCACGCGACTTTATCAAAGTCGAAAAACGCTAAGCTTAGTTTTTGCCTGGCATTTTAAAAAAGCGACTTCGGTCGCTTTTTTTACGTCTATTGATTTTTACGTCTATTGATTGCCGGGTTGCTGCGTCTGCTAAAACAAGGCAAAATCGCGCTTTTATCGCTGCCCGGCAGGACCTTCATTGAACTTTGATCTCGCGGCCTTTCGCGCCGAATTTGCATTTTTTAACCAGCAGCCAGATTGGGTCTATCTGGATAACGCGGCGACGATGCACAAACCTGCCGCTGTCATTGCTGCGGAAACTGAGTTCTATCAGACATTGAACGCCAATGTTCATCGCGGCGCCCATCAGCTTAGCCAGCAAGCTACCCAATTGTTTGAACAGGCACGTGATACGGTCGCAGCTTATGTGAACGCGTGCACACGGGAAGAAATTATCTGGTGTAGCGGCGCCACCGCGGCGCTGAATCAGCTGGCCTTTGGCTTGATGGGTACGGTGCTGCACCCTGGCGACAGAGTGCTGATTAGCGCACTGGAGCATCACGCCAATATCGTGCCCTGGCAGTTCCATTGTCAGCAATTTGGCATCGTGTTAGACGTTATTCCGCTGGATGCTGATCAGCAACTGGATCAAGCCGAATATCAGCGCTTGTTGGCGCTAAAACCCAAAGTGGTGAGCGTGGCGCAGGTTTCTAACGTGCTGGGACATATCCAGCCGGTGGCAGCCATGGTGCAACAGGCCAAAGCGGTTGGCGCTATGACTATCATCGATGGCGCCCAGGGTATTTTGCTACAACAGCCTGATGTCCAACAATTAGACTGCGATTTTTACGTATTCTCCGGCCATAAAATTTATGGGCCAACTGGCATTGGTGTGCTGTACGGCAAGCGGCCAACCCTCGAATTACTGCGGCCGCTGCTTTACGGTGGCGAAATGATCCAGCAAGTCAGCTTTAGCGGCACCACTTTGAATCAATTGCCCTACCGGCTGGAAGCTGGTACGCCCAATATCGCTGGCGCTGTTGGCCTGGCAGCTGCGCTTCGTTGGTTACAACAATGGGATCAGACCGCTATCGCAGTACACAAACAACAACTTTTACAGCAGCTGCATCGTGGTTTACAGCAACTTTCCGGAATTGAGTTAATTTCACAGCTTCACAACAACGCTGGCATCCTGGCTTTTAATATTAACGGTGAGCATCATAGCGATGTAGCAGCGCTTTTAGATCAACAACAAATTGCGGTGCGCGCTGGCACCCACTGTGCGATGCCGTTGTTTGAAGCTCTTGGTAAACCCGGTGCCGTCAGAATGTCGTTGGCTGGGTATAATTCGCCACAAGAGATTGACCGGACTTTAGTCGCGATGCGCCAGGTGCTGGAGATTTTAAGCTGATGCAAGGTTTAAGCGTATGAGTGGTTTGACTTTATTGATGACAGACACTGAACAAGGCCTGCAGCAAATCAAACAGCAGCAGTTACCAGTACTCACCCAAACCGCAGATTGGCAAAGCAAATACCGGATTTTAATGCAGCTCGGCAAAGGTGTACCGGCATTTACGACGGAGTTGCAGCGGGATGAGTTTTTAATCGCCGGCTGCGACAGTAAAGCCTGGTTACTGCACGAATATCACCAACCAAGCGGCCGCCATTATTGGGCTTTTGACAGCGAAGCGCGCATTATCAAAGGCTTGGTGCTGCTGGCTTTGTGTCAGTTGAACGGTTTAACCAATGTTGAGCTTTCGCAAATTAACTTTCCACAGTTATTTGCCCTGCCTGGTGTACAGCAGAATTTAAGCCCGTCACGGCAAAATGGTTTGCATGCGGTGCTGAAAAAGCTTAGTCAGCAGGCTGGATTGCCAGGCTGACGGACTGGCGACATTACGATTTGTCTTCGGCGGTAGGCTGATCTTTTATTGCTGCGTTTGCCGTCTGTTGTGCTTTTTCCGCCAGTTTTTTCAGCACTCTAGACACCGCAACAAAAGCGAAACTGGCAGTCACCACAGTGACAGCACCAAAACCGCCACTACAATCCAGTCGCATCGAGCCGCCCTCTTCCGGGCGGAGCATTTCAGGTTTGGCCTGACACACGCCACCATCGGCCTTGGGGTAGCTCAGCTGCTCGGTCGAATACACCGCATCAATACCAAAACGACGTTTGACGTTACGGCTGTAGTTGTAATCACGGCGCAGGTTATTGCGCACTTTGGCCAGCAGCGGATCGTTGATAGTCTGGGTTAAATCAGCCAGCTGAATTTGCGTTGGATCGGTTTGCCCACCAGCACCGCCGATGGTCACCAGTGGGATTTTATTACGTTTGCAGTGCGCGATCAGCGAAGTTTTAGCTTTGATGGCGTCAATGGCATCAATCACGTAGCTAAATTCCGGCCGCATTAACTCAAATAAATTATCGGCGGCGACAAAATCAGTCACCTGATGTACTTTGCAAGCCGGGTTAATTTGTAAAATCCGCGCCGCCATCACCGCCACTTTATCCTGACCAATGCTTTCAGTCAGTGCGTGAATTTGCCGGTTGACGTTCGAAATACAAACATCATCCAAATCAATCAAGGTAATTTCGCCAATACCGGAGCGCGCTAAAGCTTCAGCCGCCCAGCTGCCAACACCGCCAATACCAACCACACAAACATGCGCCTGCTGGAAATACTCAAGCGCACGGACGCCAAACAACCGGCCAATCCCGGCAAAACGTAATTGATAATCGGACATCACATCATCTCCGCTGCCTATTACGCAGCGTATAAAGTCACTAAATTTGTTAACGATGGGGTCAGAGCGATCTTTGGGGTCAGAGTAGTACTCTGACCCCACCAGTGATCACGTTGGCCACTGCAGTGACCAGGGTTCGGCCCATTCATTTTGCAATTGCTGCTGCACCGCTGGGCTTTGAAACAATTCGCCTGCGGTGGGTGCTAGCCGGTATTGATAGAGCTGGCCCTGATAATGAAAATTCAGCGCATAAGCATGTAAATAAACCCGGTCTGACGGGCCAGCCTGATACAACTCATCACCCAAAATCGGCGCTGACACCGACTTTAGCGCCACCCTAATCTGATGAGTTTTGCCGGTAAAAGGCTTAATCAGGTACAGTCGACAACGCGCCGGTAATTCTGTAGCGTCATTAAAACCATGCGACAGAAAATAACTAATCGCCGGATTTTGCATACTGCTTAATAACTTATAGGCACCACGGCGTGCCGGTGCCATATCACCTTTGACCCAACCTTGTTTTTTCGCAACTTTGCCGGTACTGAGCGCCAGATAATATTTCTGAATTTGCTGCGTGGCAAAAAGCTCTGCAAGCACGGCAGCAGCAGCCGAACTTTTAGCAAATAAAATTAACCCTGACGTAACTTTATCTAGCCGATGCACCGCATAAAGCGCATAACCCAGTTCAGCGGCCGCCTGCACTACTAAACCGGCGCCATCTTCAGAGTGAAAACTGATGCCAGGCGCTTTATCCAGCACCACAAAATCTGCGGTTTCTGCGATTAACTTAAAGCCTGCCGCTTCCGGCATTTTCGAAGCTTCCGACGCATCCGGCTCCTGAGTCAACATCAAGCCTGCACCAAGGATTTAGCATGCAATACGGCATGAGCTAAATCAGCCGGCGTATCAACACCCACTGGCGGTATTTCTAAGGCATCCGCCACATGGATCGATTCGCCTTGCCACAATACCCGCAGCTGCTCTAAGCACTCAATCTGCTCTAAAGTGGACACCGGCCAGCTGATATAATCCTGAATAAAACCAGCACGATAGGCGTAAATGCCAATGTGGCGGCGATAGTGCAGCGCTAAAGACGCGCTAAACGCCTGATCCCGGTCAAACGGAATGGCGCTACGGCTAAAATAAAGCGCGTAACCATGCTGATCAGTGACTACTTTCACCACATTCGGGTTCGCAATCTCGGCAATCGATGAAAGAGGAACCGACAACGTTGCCATCCGCGCTTTTTGTTGCGCGGCCAAATTGGCGGCAACCTGACCAATAATGGCCGGTGGAATAAACGGCTCGTCGCCCTGTACATTCACCACCACGGTATCCGCGGCCAGCTGCAGCTTTTTTACCACTTCCGCCAAACGCTCCGTGCCGGAATTGTGACTTTCGCTGGTCATGATAACGTTAGCACCAAATTCCAATGCCACTTGCTCAACCCGGCTGTCGTCGGTCGCAATCACCACTTGACTGGCGCCGCTTTGCATCGCCTGTTGCCAGACCCACTGGATCATCGGTTTACCGGCAATATCAGCCAGCGGTTTGCCTGGCAAGCGTGAGCTGGCAAACCGTGCCGGTATAACAACTACGAAAGCCATGGTTCAATCTCTTGTAAGGATAATTCACGACTTTCTGAACTGAGTAGCACCGGAATATCCTGTTTTACCGGATAAGCCAGCCGGTCAAAAGTACAAATTAGCTGTTGATTTGGTTTATCCAGCTTCAACCGGCCTTTACACAATGGACAAGCAATAATGTCCAGTAACGCAATATTAAACGCCATAACGACTCCTGAGCTGCTGCAATTTATCGGCAATCGTATCGATGGCCGGCTGCGGTAAACGGGCGGTAACTGGCAGATAAAACCAGTCTGTACCGGCAAAAGCACGGCATTTTACCGCGTCTTTTTCGGTCATTAAAATCGGCCCTGGTAATTCACTGAAATCATCGGCGCTAAAAGCGTAATGATCGGCAAAAAAATGCGCGCTACTGCTGTGATAGCCCATTTGCTCGGCGCTGCGGGTAAACCGTCTTGGATTACCAATTCCGCTGACCAGCGTCACTTGCGAACCAGTGGCTAATTCGGTGTTTTCGTTGCGTAAACTACGGGCCGCTGCAACCTTTAAATCAAAAGTCCAGTGTGCTAAAGCATTGGCGCTGCTATTAGCCAGTACCAGATCAGCATTTTTCAAGCGCCAGATGTCTTCCCGCAGCGGTCCGGCAGGCAGTAACAGACCATTGCCCACACCACGACTGCCATCTAGCAGAATAATTTCCATATCGCGCACCAGCGCATAATGTTGCAGGCCATCGTCAGAAATAATGATATTACAACCGGAGCTGGCAACCAGCAATTTAGCTGCGGCCACCCGGTCCGGGCACACCACCACCGGACAGCCACTGCGACTGGCCAGTAAAAATGGTTCATCCCCAACCGTAGTTGGGGAATCTATTTGTAAATCAATTAGTTTTGGCGCTGTGATCTTCACACCATAACCGCGGCTAACAATACCGGGTTTCAGCCCTTGCGCTTGCAGATATTCACAAAGCCAAAGAGTGATCGGCGTTTTGCCAGTGCCACCCACGGTGATATTCCCCACCACAATCACCGGCACCGGCAGTCGGTGTGACGCTTTAAAGCCAGCTTTAAACAACCAGCGCCGAATACTACTCAGGCCAGCGAACAGCAAACTAAATGGTAACAACAACCAGCTCCAGCCAAACGGCTGATACCAGCTGCGTTCCAGCGCATTCATGCCTGATCTCCGGAAGGTGCACTCAGTGCTTCGCCAAATTGCAGCCGATACAAGTTGGCATAAGCACCTTGGTGCGCCAATAACTCTTGATGATTGCCGCGCTCGATGATCCGTCCTTGCTCCATTACCAATATCAGATCGGCTTTTTCGATGGTCGATAAGCGGTGTGCAATCACTAAGTTGGTGCGATTTTTCAACAACTCATCAAGTGCAGACTGAATTTTACGCTCCGATTCGGTATCCAGCGCCGAAGTCGCTTCGTCTAACACTAAAATTGGCGATTGGCGTAACAAAGCACGGGCGATGGCGATACGTTGGCGCTGACCACCGGATAAAGTGACTCCGTTTTCACCAATTTGCGTGTCGAGCCCCAGCGGCATCTGCGCAGCGAATTCCATCACATGGGCTTTTTCGGCGACATCGAGCAAGCGTTCGGCCGTTAATTCGCCGTCAAAACCATATCTTATGTTGTTGGCGATGCTGTCGTTAAAGAGCACCACTTGCTGCGACACGACGGCAATCTGTTTGCGAAGTGAAGCCAGGGTGCAGTCTTTGGTATTGATGCCATCCAGCAGAATTTCGCCCTGCTCAATTTCATAAAAACGCGGCAACAAACTGGAAATAGTGGTTTTACCGCTGCCGGATTTGCCGACCAAAGCCACGGTCTGCCCGGCTTTGACGGTAAAATTAATGTCGGTTAACACCTGTTTGTCATGGCCAGGGTAAGTGAAAGTGAGTTGTTTAAATTCAATGTCACCCTGAATGCGTGGTAATTCGATAGTACCGTGATCCTGCTCGGTTTTTTCATCGAGCACGCTAAACACTGTCGCTGCAGCAGCCATGCCTTTTTGAAAATCGCTGTTGACTGTGGTGAGCTGTTTCAGCGGCTTTAGCAGCAGCATCATCGAGGTAATAATTTCGGTAAATTTGCCCGGCGTCAGCGAGTCGAGCATTTCCGGGAAACTGGCCAGATAAATCACAAAGGCCAGCGCAAAAGAAGCTATAAATTGGATCAAGGACACGCTAATCGCCCGGGTTGATTCCAGCTTGACGTCGAGGCGGCGATTTTTGTTGTTTATGTCCATAAAGCGCTGATTCTCAATCTCTTTACCGCCAAAAGACAAAATAACCTTATGGCCGTTTAACATCTGCTCAGCGCTGGCAGTCACTTCGCCCATCGCACCTTGCATATTGTTACTGATTTTGCGAAAACGTTTGGAAACGCTCGACACAATGACTGCGATTAGCGGTGCAATCAACAGGAATATCGCCGACAGCTGCCAGCTGTTCATAAACATCAATGCGAGTAGTCCAATGACAAAAGCACCTTCGTGGATCAACACCACCAAGGCTTTACTGCTTGCTTGTTTAATTTGCTCGGCGTCATAAGTAATCCGTGAAATCATTTCGCCGGTGGAATGTTTGTCATGATAACTAACCGGCAAGGCGATCATCTGGCTGAAGAGTTGCTGACGTAAGTCTTTGACGATATGGGTGCCAGCCCAGTTTAGGCAATAACTGGCGATAAAATGAAACACGCCCCGCAGTAAAAATAACAACACCACAAAAAATGGTGCTAACGCCAGATAACTCATATCACGCTGGGTAATACCACGGTCAATAAACTGGTCAAACTGCGACAGAAAAAAAACATCCACTGAGGCATAGCCAACCATTCCCAACACGGCGACGATAAAACCGGAGCGATAAGGTTTCAGATAACTGAGTAAACGGCGAAAAGTCGATGTTGAAGTCGAAGTTGAACTCTGGATAAGTGCTGTCAAAATATCGTCCTGACCATGAAAAACCATGGCATTCTACCTTGTTGTGATACGAGTTTCAGCATGCGCCGGCAGATTTTCCAGCCATTTCACCAACCTGCCATGCCGGACACTTTGTAAAATCAGCTGTTGCTCGGAAAAAGTCAGGGTGATCGCGCCATTTTCAGCAGTATTCCACAGCGGAATTTGCAATAAACCTAAAGTCGCCACCACGTCAGTTGCCGGATGCCGATATGGGTTTAGCCAGCCGGCACTGTTCAGCGCCAACGCCGGTTGCAGCTGCTGCAAAAACCGCAACGACGATGACGTCTGACTGCCGTGATGCCCGAGCAACACCACATCAGCGTTGAGTGTCGGATAAAGCTTGAGCAGCTGCTGTTCCACGTCTTTGCTGGCATCGCCCGTTAATAAAATCCGCAATCCGCCGATGCTTACCAACAATACACAAGAGCCGTCATTTTTACTGCGCACCACGCCATCGTTGGCTGGCCACAGCTGCTGCAACCGAAATTGTTGCCACTGCCCTGGTAACTGGCGGCAAGTTAAATCGGGATTTAACCTCTCTACATCAGATACCCACAGCGCTTTAGAATAGGCGGCTTTCAGCACTGTTGGGTCACCGGTGTGATCGCTGTCATCATGGCTCACCACCACATAATCGAGCTGCCGGATCCCGCTATAGCGCAAAAACGGTAACAACTGCTGTTTGGTCGCGCTGTAACTGCCGTAGCGCGGCCCTAAATCATAAACAAACCCATGCTGGCCTTGTTGCAACACCACAGCTGTGCCTTGCCCAACATCAACCAGATGTAGTTTTGGCGACTCCGGCGCCCAGCATAGCAACCACAGCGGCACACTGCCGGTGACCGCAAGCATCCAACCCAGCCGGCGCTTGGGCAACAAACAACAACTGGCTGCTGCGACCAGTAATATCGCCATATAAGGCGTTTGTTGTGGTAACGACCACCAGGCATCGTGGTTCGCTGCATATTGCAGCCACCACCACAAAGGTCGATAGATCCAATCAATCAACTGCCAAGGCCAGTCGAGCGGCACACTGCAAAATTGTTGTAGTAAAAACACGATTAGCAACAGTGGTATCGCCAGCAAGCTACACCAGGGTACAAATAGTAAGTTAGAAATGAGTGCCAGCGGCGCCACTCCGTCAAAAATCAACAACCCCAGCGGCAACATCAACAAACTAAACAACAACTGATAACGCAAAAACGGCCAGATCAAGTTTCGCCATATGCCAGTTGTTGTGTGACTGCCAGAGGATAGTGGTGGATAACGCCAGGCGAGCAAAAACACCAAAGCTAACGCACTGACCGATAACCAAAAACTCAGACTGAGCAGCCAAAAAGGTTGCCATAACAATAAAGCTGCTGTCAGCACCAGACTAAAACGCCAACCACCACTGCGCCGGTGTAAAAGTTTCAGCAGCACCAGAATAGCCAGCGCCAGCATGGCGCGTAACGTCGGGATCGCCCAACCCGCCAGCAGACAGTACAACCAGGCGGCCATTAAAGCGGTTAACCAGGCCAGCACATGCCGTTGTTTCGCTGATAATGGCAGTTGTTGCCACAACGGCAGCAACAACATCAACCAGCCAAACACCAACGCGATATGCATGCCGGAAATTGAAATTAAATGCGACAAACCCGTTGCCTGTAATCCGTCCCAGGTGTCGTCGCTAAACGGCCGTTCGCCGACGGTCAGCGCGATCAGCAATGGCTTCGTTGGCAAATGGGCCAGTTGCTGTTGCAGTGTGTCATACACTTGCTGCCGCCACACGACCGTACCACCAAGATATTCAGCGGCGCCAGTCTCAGCGGAGCCAACCTCACCCGCGCCAACAACTGAGCCCTGCAATAACACGCCTTGTACCAGCGCATTGGCTTCGCTGATGCCGCGTCCCGGATTGGCCAGCCCCCGTACTGGACGTAGCTTCAGCCGGAACTGCCAACGCTGACCTTGTTTAGGCTGGATCGCCGTCTGCGGCCAGCGGATCTGCAGCAAACGACCGGCCGCTAGTTGCGGTTTATGCTTTACAGTTTCATGGAGCTGTAATATAAACCTGCTGCCAATGTCATAGGATTGCGGGATGCTGACGATGGTGCCAGCCACGAATGTGGTATGCTCAGCCAGCAATTGCTGACGCGCTTGGTCGTCAAGCTGGTAGTTCAGAGCAAGACTTAACAAAAATGCGCTGATCCCGACCAGGTAAAATTGGCGCAGCAAAACGCCAGACAACAGCAGAAGCAGCGGCCATAGTGGGTTTGGCACAGCAGGCAGCCATAAAGATGCCAGTGCAGCCGTCAGAATGCCCAAACAAAAACGTTCCATGTTTAATTTTGGTTAATGAGTTGTAATGCCTAAGAACTTTATAAAAAAATACCTGCCAGATCCAGACTCGATTAAAAATCATCAGTCGATGAAAATTTTCGGCAAGTTTATTCATGACGGGAATTTGTGGCATCTACATCGTCGATCAGCGCGCGGCGCCTTTGCGGCCGGGCTGTTCGCGGCTTTAATGCCGATGCCGGGTCAAACTGTTTTGGCCGTTGCGTTAGCGATTTTATTTCGGGTCAATATTCCGGTTTCAGTGGCGTTATGCTGGGTCACCAACCCTTTTACCATGGCACCGATTTTTTATATTTGTTACAACATCGGCATTATTGTTTTGGGTCACCCTGCGCAAGATGTTGAATTTCATGCAACTTTCGAATGGCTAATGGCCAGCATCAATACGGTCGGTAAACCGTTTTTAGTCGGTAGTCTGATTTTTGCGAGTGTGGTTTCGGCGACATCTTGGATGATTATTGATGGTTTGTGGCGGCTGAATATCAGCCGTGCCTGGAAAAAACGCCAACTGAAGCGCCAGCGGCTGGATGAGTGATTAAAACTGGCCCGGTTTTTTGATTATAGTTGTTTGATTCTAGTTGTTTGATTTATATGAGTAATCACCCTATGTTCAGCGCCTGGTTACAGCGATTTAAACCCGACACTGAAAAGCTCCGTGCACACAAATCTTTACAGATGCTGGGGCCGGCGCTGCATGATGCCAATTTATGGCACTTCAACCGCCGCTCTGCCCGCAATGCCGTCGCAGTTGGTTTGTTCTGCGCCTTCCTGCCGATCCCGTTTCAAATGGTGGTCGCAGCCTTCCTTGCTATCAGCTTTCATGCCTATTTACCATTATCTATTGCACTGGTCTGGATCACCAATCCGTTGACCATGCCGGTGATCTTTTATCTATGTTATGTGTTTGGGAATTTTCTACTGGGATTGCCAGAGCAGCACTTTGCCTTTGAAGTCAGCTGGAGTTGGCTGGCGCAAAGTGCACAGACCGTCGGTGTGCCATTTTTAACCGGTTGTCTGGTGGCCGGCGTGTTAACGGCCAGTCTGGCAGCTTTTGTGATGCACCACGGCTGGCGTTATCATGTCGCCAAACGCTGGCAACGCCGTCGGCTAAGCCGAGCACAACGATAATCCTGTGTTAGCTACACAATTATCGTTGCCCCAGCACCAACGCCGGTTGCACTTTGGCGGCTTTAAAGGCCGGGTATAAAGTCGCCAGCAAACTCAGTGTTAATGCGACGCCTACGGTCAGCAGCACATCTGAAAAGTGAATTTCCGAAGGCAAATAATCGATAAAATAAATTGTTGGATCAAGCAGTTGCACGCCAAACACTTGGTGCGCAAACTGATACAAGGTCTCGATTTGCCAGGCCAGTAAAACCCCAACTACCGCACCAACCACAGTTCCTTTGATGCCATTCAGCCAGCCCAGCCACATAAAAGCCTGGATCACCACCGCAGGTTTAGTGCCCATGGTGAGTAAGATGGCGATATCCCCTTCTTTTTCCCGCACCGCCATCACCAGCGTTGCCACAATATTAAAACAGGCCACCGCAATCACCAGCGCCAGCACCAGATACATGATGCTGCGAACCATTTGAATATCCTGGTATAAATGGCCTTGGGTGCGAAACCAATCCAGCATATACACCACATCCTGGGTTTGATTGCCCAGTTCACGGGCGATATTTCCGGCGGCAAAAATATCGGAAATTTTAAACGCCAGTCCTTCAACATGCCCCGGCGCAATCGCCAGCCATTCGCCAAGCGCCGTCATATCGACCCACACTTGTTGATAATCAAGCTGCCCGCCAATGCCGACAATGGCCACCACTTCTAAACTGACGTTTTTCTGGCTCGCCAATTCGCCTTGCTCTGACAACATCGGCAGCATCAACTGCACTGAATCGCCAACTTTGGCCTTTAAATCTTCGGCAATGCCCTGCCCCAGCACAATCTGATTGCTTGAAAGCACGGACAAATCACCGGCACGGACAAAATTCTGTAACTGGCTGATTTGATTTTCAAAAGCCAGCTCAATCCCGCGCACTGTGGCCGCTTTCACCGAACTACCCAGTCGCAACATGCCTTCCGATTGAATATAAGGTGCACCCGCCACCACGCCGGGTTGCTGACTGAGCTTTTGTAATTTTGGCTGCCAATTGGCAATCGGCGCATCATAAGCCTGCAATTCCACATGCGGGATCACCGACAGCAATTTGTTTTTAAGCGCCGCTTCAAAGCCATTCATCACCGACAGCGCCAGCAATAAAATGGCAACGCCAAGGCCGATGCCCCAGGTTGATGATGCCGAAATAAAGCGGATAAAAGCGCTGCTATTTTGAGTGTGGCGATAACGCCGCGCCAGTTGCCAGGATAAACTAGCCATGCAGGTCCCCTAACCGTCCATCCTGCATCCAGAGTTGCCGGTCCAGGCGTTTGGCTAGCATCCGATCGTGTGTTACCACAATAAAACTGGTACCAAGTTCCTGATTTAACTCACGCATCAGCTGATAAATGCTTTCAGCAGTTTGATGATCAAGATTACCTGTTGGCTCATCCGCCAACACTAATCCTGGCCGTCCGACCATCGCCCGCGCTATCGCCACGCGCTGCCGCTCGCCGCCACTGAGTTCACTCGGCCGGTGCGCAATCCGGTGGCCAAGGCCAACTCGTTGTAAAATATCGGTCGCTTGCTGATTGGCCTGCGCTTTAGAAGTTCCGCGAATAAGCAGCGGCATCGCCACGTTTTCCAAAGCGGTAAAATCCATCAACAAATGGTGAAACTGGTAGATAAAACCCAGCTGCTGATTGCGTAAGGCCGCTTTTTCGACATTGTTTAATAACGCCACATTTTGCCCGGCCAGCCAAAGTTCGCCGCTATCCTGCTGATCCAAAGTGCCGAGAATATGCAGCAAAGTACTTTTACCCGAGCCGGAGCTGCCGACAATCGCCAACATCTGATGGCTTGGCACATCCAGATTAACGCTGTGTAATACCGGCGTCACATGACTGCCATCGCGGTAACTTTTACAAATATCGATTGCTCGCAACATTCAGTTGTTCTTCCAGTAAGTCATGCTGTTTCCCTGCTATACCCAAAATCATTGAAGATACGGGTAGGCGGCAACTGAACGAATCTGGAACGCCAGTCCGACCCGGAACATAGTAGACCTATGTGACTGGGTCGGACTGGCGCACCAGTTCGTGAAGGCGGCCAACACCCCCGTATGTTCAAGGATGACGGGTATAGTTATTCGTCACGTAAAATTTCTGCCGGTTCTATCTGCACCGCCCGCCAGGCCGGATACACCACAGCCGCAGCAGTAAGCGCCAATGCCGCCAGCACAATCGACAACACCTGCAAAGGCCGCACTTCGACCGGTAATTCGATGCCCGGCAGCAGTTGTAAACCCAACAGCGCTAATAGGGCATTGAGCTGATAACACAACATCAAGCCGACGATTCCGCCGCTGACCGCCCCCACTACACCATGGCTCATGCCTTGCACCGCAAACACCAGAAATAGTTGCCGGTTGGTCATGCCCTGCGTTTTTAAAATGGCCACTTCACGTTGTTTTTCGGTGACCATCATCACCAGCGCTGAAACGATATTAAAAGCTGCGACAGCAACAATCAGCATCAACATCAACCACATCATGGCTTTTTCCATCGCTACTGCTGAAAACAATTTGCCGTGCGTCTGGCGCCAATCAACAACTTTGGTTACGCCAGCCACGCTTTCCAACAATGGTGTCAACCGCGGCGAATCAAACGGCTCGGCTAAGCTGACCCGCCAGCTTTGCTGTGGCGCCGGGCTTAACCGTTGTAAATCTTCAAGGCGCAGCACAGCCACCACTTTGTCAACTTCGGAGCCACTTTGAAAAATTCCAGCGACCGTAAACACCCGTTGTCTTGGCATCCAACCCATCGGCGTGTAGCTGCCGCCGGAGGGCAACAATAACCGTACTTTCTGGCCGACTTCTACCCGCAATTTATCCGCCAGCGCCGAACCTAACATCACCTGATAACGGGCTGCGCCAAATTCCTGCCAATCGCCGATTTGCAATGAAGATTGTAAAAACTGTGGTAATTGATTGACGTCAACACCTTGCAATAAGGTGCCGGACAGTTGTTTGCTCGATTGGATCAGGGCTTCGGCTTGTAAAAACGGGCTGACCTGAATGATGGTTGGATCTTGCTGTTGCAGCATGGCAGGCCAATCCTGGCGAGTCGCGCCAGCAGCATTTTCCGTGCTCACCACCAAATGGGGCAACACCCCGAGAATACGGCGTTTTAGATCGGCTTCAAAGCCGTTCATCACCGAACTGACCAAGGTTAATGCCATCACACCAAGAAAGATCCCGGTGACGGAAAACAGCGTAATAAAGGATAAAAAGGCATGACCTTTACGACTTTGGCTATAACGCAAGCCGATGTACAGCGGAATAGGTAGTTGCATCCTTTTCTCAGGACTTCAGTGAATGATAATGATAAAGTATTGTGATCATAAAGATAAACCGTGGCGCTTACAAGCTGCGAGCCGAGGATAAACATGGATCAGAACCAATTGGATCAACTGCGTGAGCAGTATCATGACTATTTCGCCATCGAGCAGGCCGTACTGGCGAATATCAAACCCTTGCCAACGCCATTGCCCACTGAAGATTTTTTTCTGACGATGATCCCTGAGCCGTTCCGGATGGCGAGTGAACAAGCAACTTTAGATCGCTCAGCGTTAAAAGCCTTGTCGCAGCTGGGCGACATGGCCGAAGATTTGGCGGTTTATCTGCGCTCACAGGCGAAAAAACTCGATATGCTGATGCGCTATTTACTGATCCAACAAGACGATCCAACGTATCGTCGCCACACCGATAGTTTTGGCGGCTCGGCGCTGAATTTCTTCAGCGAGCAACCGCTGGCTGCCGGCCAGACTTTAGAAGTAAAATTATTTTTAAATGGCACTGATGGCGCGGTGTACTTTTTAACCACGGTGCTGGACTCGGTGTTGCGGGAACAAGAACCAGCGACTACCGATACCAGCGAGCCGCAACAACAGCCAGCTGCCCAATATTTAATCCAAAGCGTGGTCAGCCGCATTCGCGACGAAGACCGTGAAGTGCTGGTGCGCGCCAGTTTGCATGAGCAATCGAGGCAACTAAAAACCAAAGCCAGATTACGGCAGTCGCAAGGAAATGTATAAGTGTTATCGGACAAGTTACCCGGCGTGAACCTGCAGTTAGCGCGAGGTCTGTTATGAGTACCCAAATCCGCAATGCAAACAGCGCCGCCAATTTACTGGCCAGCCTGCCGCAGCTTTCTAACACCCGCGATTTATTAAGTTGGGGCAATCTGCAAGGCGCCGCCCTGCCGTTGGTGCTGAGTGAGCTGTTAAGTGAGCAACAGGCTTTGTATTTGTTGGTGGTGCCTGATACCCCAACGGCACTGCGCATCGAGCAGGAACTCACGGTATTTCTCGGCGACGCCAGCCTTATTCATAGCTTCCCGGACTGGGAAACTTTGCCATACGACATTTTCTCGCCGCATCAGGATATTATTTCGCAGCGCCTACGCACCTTGTATCAGCTGCCGCATTTAACCAAAGGCCTGGTGATAGTGCCAGTCAGCACGCTGATGCTGCGCCTTTGTGAGCACAACCATCTGCAAACCCAAAGTCTGGTACTTAAAAAGGGCCAGCGGCTGGATCTAACCACCTTAAAACGCCAGCTGACGCAAGTCGGTTATCGCGCTGTAGATCAGGTGATGGAGCACGGCGAGTTTTCAGTGCGTGGCTCGTTGCTGGATTTATATCCGATGGGCAGCAACTTGCCCTATCGCATCGACTTTTTCGACGATGAAATTGACGGCCTGCGTACTTTTGATCCGGACAATCAGCGCACGGTGGCGCAGGTCAGCAGCATCGAACTGTTACCTGCGCATGAGTTTCCGCTGGATAAAGCTGCGATTGAGCGTTTTCGCAGCCGCTACCGCGAATTATTCCCGGCGCGTAATGAAAAAGAATCGTTATATCAGCAAGTCAGCCAAGGCGTGTTGCCCGCTGGTATCGAATATTATTTGCCGTTATTTGCTGAAAAAACCGAGTCGTTATTAAGCTTTTTCCAGCATCAAACCGTAGTGTTGGCGCTGGGTGATATTGAAGCGGCAGCGCAGCGGTTTTGGCAGGACGTAGATAAACGGTATCAGGATCGCGCCATCGATTTATTAAGACCGATTTTAAAACCACAGCAGCTGTATTTTAGCGTTGATGAACTGTTTGCTGAACTCAAACCAAGGCCACGAATTCGCTTATCCCGCGCCGTGCTGCCGGAAAAAACCGGTCAGGCCAATTTACCTTGTCAGTTGCTGCCAGATTTAACCGTTAATCATCAGCAAACCGAACCGCTCGCCAGTTTAAAAGCGTTTGTCTTAGCACAAAAACAGCAGCGTGGCCGGGTGTTATTTTTAGTCGAATCGCAGGGCCGGCGCGAGAGTTTGCTGCAATTGGTACAAAAAGCCGGTATTCGCTTACCGCAAATTGACAGCTGGCTGGATTTCGCCACCTCCGATCACGATATCGCTATCGGCATTGGCGCACTGGAACAAGGTGTTTGGTTAAAAGATTGCGGCAATATTGCGCTGATTAGCGAAAACGAATTGTTTGGGCTGAAAATCAGTCAGCGCCGTCGGCGCAAACACAGCCAGCAAGTGTCCAGCGATACCATTATCCGCAATCTGGCCGAATTATCTGAAGGCCAGCCTGTAGTGCATTTACAACACGGTATTGGCCGTTATCAGGGCTTGCAGGTATTGGACGCAGCTGGCATTACCGCCGAATTTGTGACCATTGAATATGCCGGTGGCAGCAAACTTTATGTGCCGGTGTCGAACTTACATTTGCTCAGTCGTTACTCTGGTGCCGATCAAGACCATGCGCCGCTGCATAAACTCGGCAACGACACTTGGGAAAAAGCCCGCCGCAAAGCCGCCGAAAAAGTGCGTGATGTCGCCGCCGAATTGCTGGATGTGTACGCCATGCGCGCCGCGCAAAAAGGCTATGGCTTTAAGGTGGATCAGGACAACTATTTAAAATTCGCCGATGGGTTTCCGTTTGAAGAAACTGCCGATCAACAAGATGCCATCACCGCAGTGCTGAACGATATGCAAACGCCACAAGCGATGGACCGGCTGGTCTGCGGTGACGTGGGTTTTGGTAAAACCGAAGTCGCGATGCGGGCGGCTTTTGTCGCGGTTGATGATGGTCATCAGGTGGCCATTCTGGTGCCGACCACGTTATTGGCGCAGCAACATTTTGAAAACTTCCGCGATCGCTTCGCCAATTGGGCGGTCAGAGTGGAAGTGTTGTCACGGTTTATCAGCCAAAAAGAGCAAAAAGCCATTTTGGCCGATGTCGAAGCCGGTAAAGTCGATATTCTGATTGGCACTCATAAATTGCTGCAAGACGATATCAAATTCCAGGAATTGGGATTGTTGATTGTCGACGAAGAGCACCGGTTTGGCGTGCGGCAAAAAGAGAAAATTAAAGCGCTCAGAGCCAATATCGACATTCTGACGCTGACCGCCACCCCTATTCCACGCACCTTAAATATGTCGTTGTCCGGTATGCGGGATTTATCAATTATCGCCACTCCTCCGGCCAAACGCTTAGCGGTAAAAACCTTTGTCCGCGAAAACGAAACCGGCCTTATTCGCGAAGCGGTATTGCGGGAAATTATGCGCGGTGGCCAGGTCTATTATCTGCACAATGACGTTGCCAGTATTGAAAAAACCGCCGCCGATCTGGCTGAATTATTGCCTGAAGCAATGATTGGGATCGCCCACGGCCAGATGCCGGAGCGCGAGCTAGAGCGGGTGATGGCCGATTTTTACCATCAGCGTTTTAACGTGTTGTTGTGCTCGACCATTATCGAAACCGGCATCGACGTCCCGACCGCCAATACCATTATCATTCAGCGGGCAGATAATTTCGGTCTGGCACAGTTGCACCAATTACGGGGCCGCGTTGGCCGTTCGCACCATCAGGCTTATGCCTATTTACTAACGCCGCCACCAAAACGTTTAACCAGCGATGCACAAAAACGCTTAGAAGCAATTTCCGCGCTGGAAGATTTAGGTGCTGGTTTTGCGCTGGCAAGTCACGACTTAGAAATCCGTGGTGCCGGTGAGCTTCTCGGCGATGACCAAAGTGGTCAGATTGAATCGGTTGGCTTTACCCTGTACATGGAAATGCTGGAAGAAGCGGTGAAAGCGCTCAAAGACGGCCGCGAACCAAGTCTGGATGCGATGCTCAGCCAGCAAACTGAACTAGATTTAAAAATACCGGCGCTGCTGCCGGACAGCTATATTCCAGATGTCAGCCTGCGGTTATCGTTTTATAAACGCCTCGCCAGCAGTCAGGACAGCCACGATTTAGATGAAATTCAGGTCGAACTGATTGACCGCTTTGGCTTGTTGCCGGATGCAGCCAAAAATCTGGTGGCCATTACCGGCTTTAAACATCAGGCGCAACATTTGGGGATCCGCCGGTTGGAAGCCAATAGCAAAGGCGGCAGCATTGAATTTGCCGAACGCACCTTGGTACAGCCGGGTTATATTATTAAACTCATTCAGACCCAATCGCGGATTTACAAATTAGAAGGTGGTAATAAACTGAAGTTTACTATTGCCAGCAACAGCACCGCAGAACGGCTGGAACTGGTCAAAGCGATGTTGGCAGATATGCTGGGCAATACCCAGGTTAGTGGCGCGCAGGGTGTAAAACGATGAGGAGAAACGTTATTAAAGTCCATCAATTAACGCCAGTGCCAGGTTTGTTAAATGCACGTGCTGGCCGCAATGTTGTCGCAGCTTTGCTGCTGGTGCCAGCGCTTTTGCTGCCACATGCTATGGCGCAAAGTACTACACCAAGTAATTCACAAAGTAATTCACAAAGTATTGAAACCTCGTGGTTTGAAATTGAAATTTTGGCCTTTAGCCGCGACAACAGTCAGCGCTTGCTGGAACAATTTCCACCGAAGGTTACCGATGTGTCGACCCGCGGCAGCGTCGATTTATTAAGCCCTTTGTATCAACCGGATTTAACCGCCATGTTGCTGGCAGCGCCAGCTTGTCCACGGCGGGAAGTTGCTTTAAATGCGGATCCAGAGTTGTCGCTGGCTACAGCCGATGTTACCGCGCCACTATTTGCCACTGATGAAGCCAGTTTGGCGGCTTATCAATTTCAACAATCGACATTTAAGTTACCGCTGTCCGATGGCTACCAGCCGTTACCAGAGCTTTGTGCGCTTGATCAGAATAAAACTTCAACAGCGGCGTTAAACACACCATTTAATCCAAGTCTGCCAGGCGCAATCCAAATCCGCCAGCAACCTCCAGCACAGCTGCCACTGACGCCACAAGGTCAGGACCAACATCAGCCACAACCGTATCTGGCGCCAGAAAGCGCGTTGCAACTGAAAGACTTAGCTTATCAGCTGAAAAATCGTGGTAATCATCAGTTGCTATTACACACCGCCTGGCGGCAACCGCTTTCAGGCAAACGAGCGGCACGGCCTTATCGCTGGTTCGCCGGTAGTAATTTTGGCCAGCAGTTTGATTATTTTGGCCGCACCAAAGCCAGTGCCATCCAACCTGCCACCGATAGTAAAGGTCAGTTATTACAGCAAATTACCGCCTTAGAGCAGGCGTTGGCGCAAAATCCGGCAACGCCACTGGCAGAAATTCAACCAGCATTTAACCAGCAAAGTCACGACCCGGTGTGGCAATTAGACGGTCTGGTGAAAGTGTATAGCGAGCGGATGTTATTTGCCGAAACCGACTTTAATTTGCGCCGGTTAAGCGCCGATGGCAGCACACTCAGCACTTATCACAGCAATGATCAAACCCGATTGCTGATTGGCGAAGTACACTATCTGGATCATCCACATCTGGGGCTGGTGCTGCAAATTCGACGTTTTACCCTGCCGCTGTTGCCGACCGAAGAAAATGCCACAGCAGCACCGGGCACGCAGCCTTAGAACTTGAATGAATTTAATAAATTTTTGAAAAACTGACGAACCCAAAACAATATATACCCAAAATCATTGAAGATTCGGGTAGGCGACGAGGAGCGAGACCCCAGGAGCATAGTTGTCCTATGTGACTGGGGCGAGCGAGCGAAGGCAACAACCCCGCATCTTCAAGGATGACGGGTATAGAAAGGAAAAACCATGAAAAAACTCACTGCTGTATTGATGTTAATTGCGCTGACTGGTTGCAGTAAATTATCAATGGACAACTATCAACAACTGAAAACCGGCATGACCTACGACGAAGTCACCGCCATCATCGGCAAACCAGACAGCTGTGAAGAAGCCCTCGGCACCCGCTCCTGTGTTTGGGGCGATGAGCAAAAGCAAATCAAAGCGGCTTTCCTGGCTGAAAAGGCGATGTTATTCAGCCATCAGGGTTTAAAGTAGTAACTTGGGATCAGTTGACACCTTGTAGATGTACAAGTTAAGGGATTACCAACAACAAACCGTCCAGGCGGTATTGCATTACTTTCGACGGCAGGCTGATCCTGCCGTGGTGGTATTGCCAACCGGTGCGGGTAAAAGTCTGGTGATTGCTGAACTGGCCCGCCTTGCCAAAGGCCGGGTGCTGGTATTGGCGCATGTCAAAGAGCTGGTGGAGCAAAACCACAGCAAATATCAGCAATATGGCCTGACGGCCGGTATTTATGCTGCCGGGCTTGGCCGCAAAGAAACCAGTGACCAAGTGGTATTTGCATCTATTCAATCGGTCGCGCGTAATCTGGATGCTTTTAGCGCCAGCTTTAGCTTGTTAGTCATCGACGAATGCCATCGGGTGCCGCAGGACGAAGACAGCAGCTACCGTCAGGTGATTAGTCACCTGCAGCAGCAAAACCCGGGTATTAAAATTCTTGGTTTAACCGCCACGCCATTCCGGCTGGGGCTGGGTTTTATTTATCAGTATCACAGCCGTGGTCTGGTGCGTAGTGAAGACCCGCGATTTTTCCGCTTTTGTATTTTTGAATTACCCATTCGCTATTTATTGGATCAAGGTTTTTTAACACCCGCCAAATTGCTGGATGCGCCGCTACTTAGCTACGATTTTTCCGGGTTAAAGCCGACAGCGGCCGGTTATTTTCGCGATGATGAACTGGCGCAGGTGATCAATAGCGCCAAACGAGTCACGCCACAAATTATCCAACAAGTGCAGCACTACGCCAAAGCCCGTCGAGGGGTGATGATTTTCGCCGCCACCAGCGCGCACGCCCGTGAAGTACTCAGTTATTTACCGGAGCACGAAGCGGCACTTATTCTGGCGACAACCCCATCTGCAGAGCGCCATCAGCTACTGACGGCTTTTAAAGCGCAGCAGCTAAAATATCTGGTGAATGTCGCAGTACTGACCACCGGTTTTGATGCGCCGCATGTTGATTTAATTGCTATTTTACGCCCCACAGAGTCAGTCAGCTTGTATCAGCAGATTGTCGGCCGTGGCCTGCGTCTGGCGCCGGGGAAAACCGATTGTCTGGTGCTCGATTACGCCGGCAATATGTATGATTTGTATTCGCCGGAAGTTGGTTCGCCGCCACCTACGTCCGATAGCGAACTGGTGACCGTGCATTGTCCGGTGTGCCGTTTTGCCAACACCTTCTGGGGCAAAACCGATATCAATGGCCTGGTGCTGGAACATTATGGTCGGCGTTGTCAGGGGTTTGATCGCAGTGATCCAACCCATATTCAGGAATGCGGCTATCGCTTTCGCGCCAAATTTTGTCTGGAATGTGGTGCAGAACATGATATTGCCGCCAAATTTTGCAACCAGTGTCAGACGGTTTTGGTGGATCCGGATAAAAAGCTGCAGGAAGCACTAAAACTCAAAGATGCGCTGATCCTGTATCCGCTACGGATGGAGCTGTCGGTGATGACCGACGTGAAGGGTACACAAAAGCTGAAAATCAGTTATTCCAATGACGATGATCAGCAAATTCACGAATTCTGGCCAATCCAGACCAAAAGTCAAAAACAACGGTTCGCCACGGTGTTTCTGCCGCCGCATTTGCCTGACCGCCACCGGCCCTTTGAGATGAAAACCGTGGCGCAAATTCTGGCGCAAAGTCACAGATTACGACCACCAGATGCGATTGTGGCGCGTAAAGACGGTCGCTTCTGGCGCATTCGTGATAAGTTATTTGAATTAACTCCGATGCCAGCCGATCGGGCCACTCGTGCGGCACCAGTGGACTAATCAAAAGCCCAATGTGTTGTTTTATCGAATAATCCAAGCTGTACCTGCTTTACATTAAGTAGCAGTTAGGCAAAAATGGTTCCACTCATTGGTGAAAGGAAGCGCTATGTATCAGTTATATTATTCACCCGGCTCCGCTAGTCTGGTCGTGCATTGGTTGTTGTTAGAACTAAAACAGCCTTTCACTCTGCATAAACTCGATTTTACTAAAAACGAACAAAAATCTGCCGCCTATTTAGCCATTAATCCCAGTGGTCAGGTACCGGTATTATTCGATGGTACAGGTTATCTCTGTGAATCGGCGGCTATTGTGTTATATCTGGCAGAACAACATCCCGAAGCAGGACTGGCCCCAACATTAGATGCTGCCAAACGCGCCGAATTCCTCCAGTGGTTGATGTTTTTAACCAACCAACTGGCGCCAACATTCCGGTTATGGTTTTATCCGCCGGATCTCGGTATGACCGAATATCCTGCGGCAACAAAGTTGGCGCTGCAGCATAAAATCGAAAGCTGCTGGGAGCGACTTGATCAACATTTAACGCAACACGGCCCATGGTTAACCGGTGACAAACCAACCGCAGCCGACTTTTTATTGACGATGTATATGCGCTGGTCCCGTAATATGCCAAACACCGCGTTAGCCTGGCCAAGGTTAAAATGGATTGCCGATGAACTTCGGCAACGCCCTTCCTGGCAACAGCTGAACCAAACGGAAGGTTTAACAGAATGGCAATATTAAGCAACGGCTTTGTAGTACAGGGTTTGTTATGCAGTTAATAGATATCAATAAGCATACCTACCGCAGTCATCTGAACGTCATTATCGTGCTGGCCATTGCCTTTTTTGCGGCGGTTGGCGTTGGGATTTCCAGTTTATTCGTGTTTTATTTTGGCGCTGCCACAGGTGATAACTTCTTTTTGAATTTGCTTGGCGTTAGTATTGGTGGTGCTATCGCGGCATTTTGTCTGCAGCGGTTAAAAAGCTCAGCTTATTTTTATGAAGTGGCTTATGTCTGGGATTTAAAACATGAGCTGAATCTGATTAACCGCAAGTTATCCATCCTCAAACGAGCGGCGAATGATGGCAATGTCGACGCAATTCTGATTTTGTTATACAACTATCATGGCTCCCGTCAATTGTGGCAGCTTGATGATAATGTACTGAATTTGCAGGAACTCGAATTGGAGCTGATCCAGCTGGATGATAAAATCCGCCAGCTTGGACTGAAGTTGGAACCAAATCAGTATCAACGCATATTATTGACCAAATTTTAACAAACAACCGGGTCAAAGCACTAAACACCTACAATAGGTATGGTCTTTTTTGCAACTGGCCAACAAGCTAAAAAGTGCTGAAGTCCGTTGAACTTGCTGCACCACTTTTATTTTTCCGCCCTGCTGTGAAAGTTGTTCTGAATAGATAATAATCAAGCCAGAAGCTACATCCAACAATGACAAACAAGCTGTTACAAGGTTCTCATATGACTGCGCAAAATGCCTTACTGACTATTCTGATTGAAAAAATTCGTACCGATACATTAGTTTTACCAAGCCTGCCAGAAATCGCCCTGAAAATTCGTAAAATGGCCGATGATCCAAATGTTAACCTCGCCAAAATGTCTGACATGATTTCCCATGATCCGGCATTGTCAGCTCGTATTATGAAAATTGCCAACAGTGCTTTTGTTGGACGTGGTGTGCATGTGCATTCATTACAACAAGCCACCACCCGCATCGGTCTGCGTTATATCAAAAACGTGGTCACAGCGATGGCAATGGAACAGTTATTTGTCTCCAAGTCAGCTTTTGTCAAAACGCAGATGGAAAAAGTCTGGTCTGAAACACTAGAACTGACGGCCTTTGCACTGGCCACGATGCAGCAATATAACTCCTCGTTTAAGCACACCGCAGTTAACTTCGATACCATGACTTTGGCCGGTTTAGTGCACAATATCGGTTCTTTGCCAATCCTGACCGAAGCTGAGCGTCAACTGGATATTTTTGGTGACGAAGCTTTTATCAAACAATCGATTACCAACATCTCCGGTAAAATTGGCGCCAATATTCTGACCTCCTGGGGTTTCCCAAGTGAACTGATTGAAGTCGCCGAACAATGGGACGAGGATAGCTATAAACCAGCGCATCCTTCTTATGTTGATTTTATCCGGATTGCTGCGATCAAACAGGGTCGTTATCACGCTGATGGCGACATGGCGACACAGCTGAAACCTTATGCTGATCTGGGTTTAATTCCATCCACTGATTTCTACCGTTCACCGGAGTTTGTGGTGCTGTTTAACGAATTCAAACAGCTGTTTGTTTAAGATCCCGACAAACCTCGCTTGAATAAAAAAACCGCCAACTGGCGGTTTTTTTGGTTATTCACAACTCATATTGTTTTTAGAATAACGCTTGGTGAAGTTCTTTTACCACACCGGCCGCTTCGCCGTCCTGCACCAGAAAACACAGATTGTGGCGGCTGGCACCATGACAAATCAGTCGCATGTTGATTTTCTCCAGCGCCTGAAATAACGAGCCTGTCACACCACGGGTGCTGTGCAAATGGTTGCCAATCACCGCGATCAGGCTCAGATTTTGCTCTACGGTGACTTCAGAAAAGGATTTTAATTCAGCGAGCGCCGGTTCGATGGACTGAGTAAAAGCACTACCAGGCGCGTCATCCAGCGTTAACGCCACACTGATTTCAGAGGTGGTAACCAAATCAACCGAAATCTGATGCCGGCTTAAAATATCAAACACCCGCGCCAGAAAACCTGCAGCATGCAGCATCGCCGGGCTTTTTACCGTGATTAAGGTTTGCGCTTTTCGAAGTGCAATAGCACGATAAGAAGGTTTAGTGTCGACTTGTTTTGAAATCCAGGTGCCACCGGCATTCGGTTCACGGCTGGAACCAACAAACACCGGAATATTCTGCCGCATCGCCGGAATGAGCGTGGCCGGGTGCAACACTTTGGCGCCAAAAGTGGCCATTTCGGCCGCTTCATCAAAACTGATTTCCGGAATACAACGCGCTTGATCGGTTAAGCGTGGATCGGTAGTAAAAATCCCGACTACATCAGTCCAGATTTGCACAACTTTGGCGCCAATGGCTTCGCCCAAAATGGCCGCGCTATAGTCCGAGCCGCCACGACCTAACGTGGTCGTCTGACCCTGATTATCCGCACCGATAAAGCCTTGGGTGACAATGAGTTGCTGATTTAACAACGGCTGCAGATACTGGTTCGTTAAGGCGGCAATGGCTGCAATTTGCGGTTCGCCTTTGCCAAAACGCGAATCGGTGCGCATCACCCGGCGCACATCAAAGCTGCTGACCGGCGCGCCGCGCTCGGCCAAAACTTGTGCGAACAATACTGAACTTAAGCGCTCGCCAAAGGATTGCACCAGATCTTTTTCAATATCGGAATAGCTGCGATCCAAGTCGACCAGTGTTTTAAGTTCCAGCAGTAACTGTTCAATGGTGGCGCCGACTAAGGCTTGTTGTTGTAACTGCTGCAGCACAGCATAGGTGATGCGCTCAACGCCGGCATACGCGGTTGCGCGGGCGGCAGCTTCAATTTGCTTGGTCATTTCGACCAGCAAATTGGTAACACCAGAACTGGCACTGACCACAATTAGCCGGATATTCGGATCAGCCAGCACAATATCTGCACAACGCGACATCGCAGCAAAATCGGCGACGCTGGTGCCACCGAATTTGGCGACGATCATTTGATAAGAACGAGTATTTAACGCTTGCTCTCGAAAAGTCGAAGCAGCAGCAGTAGAATTTTGACTAGACAAGGTTTCTCTCCTTATAAAAAACATAAGCAGAGCATGGCATTTGCAGCGCAACAATCAGACACAGCACCCAGGCGCGAGCCGGCATACTGTCTACTTGCAGACGAACAAAGGCCAGAAGCTCTCCACCGGGTTTCAGGTGACAGTCGCAGGGATTCAGCCCTTTTGACCGGACGTTACACTGCTACGGCGTAACATCCTCGGCGTTCATCCCCCTCATTCAGTATCCGGTTTATAGCAACCTGCGCTGAACTACCTGGTGAACGCTCCTCTTCTGGTCTATCAGATATGATTGACGGCGCTACGATACTGCAGTCTGCAACAAAAGGCAACAGACTTTTAGATGTCTATCCACTGTATCCTTGAAGACGCGATTTCAAAACTGGTATTTATTGTGAAATATCGATAGGTCGAGTTTGTGAGCAATCAGAGAAAGAATTGCATGTTCAATGGGGCTGCAGTCACAACCCAATCAGGCTTAATTAGTGTGCCATGAGCCCATCAACATAAAGCGTTGCTAATGGTGCAAAATCAGCAGGGTAAACAAGGTACTTTTTGTCATCAACATCATGACGAATAACAATTGCTGAAGCGGATAAGCTTAAAATTATTAATGAAAACGACAAAAATTTACGTATGACTTCCCTATGCAATTTAACACCTCGCACGCGCGAACTTGTGAGCGTCGCAGGGGCCGCAAGTCACGGATGACGCGGGTTGTTATGTTTTACCACACTGTTACTTTTGTCTCGATGTAGATTGAATGCTCATCCAGCTCACCGGAAGGCAACAATGTTACTGACTCAATCTGAACAAATCTACCTTTACGAACACTATCAGAGAGCCAATAATCCTCTCTTGCTAAAAAAAACTCAGGTTGTCCAATTGCGCCAGGTTGAGCACCATTTAGATCTTCGTCCAGAGGCTCGATTGCGACTACATCGTATAGTTGACCGTCTTCTAAGATTGGGCCAACCTGAGTAATTTTACCTTTTGAAATATCCACTGACAGTGAAGTCCACCATTCAGAGGTGCCAATGTGTGGGTCTTCAGCAAAAAACTCTGGAAATGATGATTGAAGCTCATTATTTATTTCGGAAGCCCAATCAGTACTTTCTTTTTCTAGGTCGAAGATTACATCCATGTTATTTCCCTTAAAACATAACGAGCCTGTAGAAAAACCTGTTTAGAACACTGCATTTCTACTCAGGCTATTCTGTTTATGATTTGTTACTAACTCTGCATGTTTTTAGCGGGAATTTCAAGACAACATTTATTTGCGGCGACTTCACTTACGGGCAATCGAAACAACGTGTAGCGAGTCCGCACCGCGTTGTTTGCGGCGAATGCGAAAAGTACCAGCCTTGTTATGCGTATTACTCAATAACATTTACGCTACCGTTAATAGTTGAAATTTTAAGTTTATAAACTTTAGGAGCCCACTCGCTACGCGACTCCTGCGATACATTGGCATGATTTAAGCTGGTTGTTACAATTACAGTTAAATATTTTTCGGTACTTTCTGTTGATAAAACTTCCCAGCCTTTAGATTTTGGGAGTTCGTATAACAGTGGCGGTTGATAGAGATCACCTGGAGTTACAATAATAAACAAGCGAGCATTCGGGCAGCTTTGGTACGTGCCACCACATTCAGATATTTGTTCCCAAGACCGGATGATTTTGATCTCAGGAAAATCCTTTGATTGATACACCACTTCACTTGTAGAAAGAATATGTGCTAGCTCTACATCAGAACTCTTCATGTGCTCGGATGCAAAACAGCTTACCGATAAAACAGTTAGTGGTATTAAAAATGCTCTCATGTATCTACCAATACGCATAACGACCAAACTTAGCGCGGGAAAACACGCATGCGTTTTGCCGGCGCAGGCCATGCGCAGCATTGGAGACTAACATTTGCTTGTTATGTGCCCTTGCTGCAACGGTTATTTCAAACATTTATTGCTCGGATAGTCAAAGCGGCCACCAGAGTCTAGGCATCTATCAATTAGGATAAATTCATACAGATTAAACCCTAGAAGAACTGCACCAACCCAGAAAATAAAACCCACAGAAAAGACTAAAAAACCATCTCGATCTACAGCTGATTTGAACGGTTTGCAGATTAAATAACCGGTACCTTTACAAAGAAATTCAACTAAAGCTTCATTCAATATCCTGAATAAAAACCGACCTGCAACTTCAAGTAAATCGCCAACTGAATCTAATGCCATACGCGGTTGACTTCCTTGTGCACATAACGATAAGCGCACAGGTGACAAACCGCGGTTTGCCGGCCCAGCGGCCGCAGGCCATGAATGGCGCGCCTTGTTATACGTGTTTTAGCTAACATATCATTTCGCAACATAATGACAGCCCCATTTTCGTGCCGAGGCTAATGCAAACCCAAAACTTACTATTGAAAATACGGCATGGTAATACATATGTTGTTCTGGCTGAAAAAGCACGGTGTTTGCTATAGACACAAGAAAACCAAAGGCCGATGCAAACCATACAAATTTAATAACCTGATCATAAATTCCATTAGATACGATACCACTATGCTGCTGGAAGCTGAAAAGGAACGAAGCCAGCTTGTAAGTTAGCCATACGATGAATAATGACACTATTGATATGAAAACTGCACCTGTCACTTCGTGGCACAGCACACCCAAAATTAAAGCAATTGAGGACCAGACAATAGGAAATAGAAATCCAATATTATCAGTTTTAACCAAGTAATTTGGCTTAATAGAAAGTTGCTCCAACTCAGTACTCCGAAAACGTATAACGACCCGCACATGGGCGCGCTTTAGCGCTTCCGTGTGGCGAAGCCACGTTGTGCTGCGGCTTGTTATGGTGCATAGCCCAACGGACCCGAAAAGAACAACACAAAGAAACCGACCGTATAAATGGCAAAGAACACCAGCATAAATTTACCTAACGTTGCCAAGCCTGAATCATTTAATTCCCGCCACTCTCGTTTAAAGAGAAATTTCATAAACGTGAAATTGCTCGACAACGAGTTATTCATAATAAGGCTAGGCTTGCCCATCGATACATATTTTTCTGGATGCCTAGTTTCTAATATTTTGAAAAGCCGGTAACACAGAAAGAACCATACAAATACCGAACAAAACAAAACCCCAAACATGATTGGAAATACTTCCTTCACTTTCTACTCCTTGCACATAACGCTTCAATCAACCGACGCATTGGCGGTCAGCTGTGTAGATTTATTAGGTTTTGCCACCAAAGTAAAACCCAAGCCATCCTTTATAAATGTTTAACTTCACATCATTTGGAGACGTTCGAGTAGTTACGCCCGCTAACCTGATGTTCAATACTACCCCCTTTCGTTCAGGAGTGTCGATCACCCAATTTATGCTTTTGCTCCGCCCTATTCGAATCTCAGAAACTACATATGCTTCTTTGCATGGCGCGCTAACTATAAAGTTACTCAGAAACAAGACCAACGAAGCGATTCCACCGATAACTGCGCCAACTCTAAGTGACTGAATTAATGGTTGTGTTGCAATTTTCGCGGCAAAAACAAAGACAGCGCTTGTACCAAGTATGATTGGCAAAAAAACAGAAAGAAATGGCCCCTGTAACTCGACCACAGGATACCTAAATGCCGTTCCCGCATAAGGAATAAAGAGTAAAACCAGAACTCCGCCAATAGAGCTTTCGCGTTTCAGTAGTCTAGAAATCATTAAATGCCTTACTACCAAATTTAGCGCGGGAATACGCGCACGCGTTTTGCCATCGCAGCCCTTGCGCAGTGTGGGTTATTAACATTTGCTTGCTACGCCCATTTGTTGCGGTAGACATAAAGGCACATCCCTGCTACAAAAACTCCAACCAGCATAGGTGAAATTAGTCCAATCAATTTATCTACATCTATGGCCAACCCAGTGAAAAGTGAGGTTATCAGGTAGAAAGTAAATGCATTTGAAAAAAATATAACAAACGCAGTAAAACCAATGGAGCGAAAATCTAATCGGGAATTATCTTCGATCCAACCTCGCCGCATCAGAAATAATGAGAAACCTATGATGTGGCATATCAAATAAAAAACCGCTTCAATCAAAAAAACCATTGAGCCTAAATGTGGATCTCCTTTGGGATTTGCTAAGTAGCTCCCAAGTACTAAAAACGAAATCGGAATAAATCCTGATATAAAAATTATGGTTGCTGGTTTCATTGTTGCCTAACGAAATCTTTGCGGCGTCGCGTACCAATGACCGGAGGAACGTAGTGGAGCAAACTTGAGTGTCTTGTTAGCCGTTTAACGCTCATTTACAGCCGCCCGCTAGCCGATTGAATTTCTCTGGATAAATAGCCTTCATGCTTTCCAAATTGTCTTCACCAAAAAAGGACTTGGCGTACTCGTATGGGTTATGTCCATTTGAAAAGTCGCAATCCATAATTGCGATTGTTTTGAATGATAGCATCATCGGATTGTCGAGCCCGGCTTCGTCACCATTGGCGATGGAGTTTAAAACAAGCTGGTCAAGCTCTTTAACATAGTATTCTGGTGGAAGCTTTATTATTTCGTTGTGTTTTTTCGCTTCCTGTATCAATACGCCAAGTAGTTGTAATTTAAAATCCGGAGCGGACGCTCGCCATTTGTTCATTGAAAAGGCTGTGCCTGCATGACAGACATTAGCGAAAAGTAGTGCGAATAATAAAGCGTAATTAGGTCTTGAAAAGTTCGGCACGATTTGATTGTCCTTTAACGGTTAACGTTGCTCGTAGCGAGTCCAGCAGCCAAAGGCTGCATGCTGCCGGGCCTTGTTATGTGACGAGTTGTAAGATGATGTTATTCTTGAAATTCCCATGGGATTTCCTTTTTAAATAGCGCAATAGCTTGCTCTACAAGCTCAAGATCGAGTTCCATTTTGTAAAGGGTTACTTCTCTGGTCTTTTTAGTGTCATCGCGAAAGACTTCCAGAAGCATGTCGTTGCCAGAATAAACCTCTATTCCGATCCCATCCCGACCAGAGCCAACATCACTCGCCACAA
>Ga0115550_1000041_pt1 | contig 139799 bp, 120 predicted proteins | sample COGITO_mtgs_1005_FD_87177 | JGI IMG/M metagenome (GOLD analysis project Ga0115550, IMG submission 87177) | Pelagic marine microbial communities from North Sea - COGITO_mtgs_100511 | ecosystem: Environmental > Aquatic > Marine > Epipelagic | place: Germany:Helgoland, sampling site Kabeltonne...
GCCTGCACAAACCTAGCCAGCAGTGGGTCGTAGATCCGGCCATTCATATGAATAATACCCAGGCCTTCCACGTTTTCATGGCCGGTGTAAGCTCGGCGCTGCAGGCTTTGCACAAATAACTGATTGGTACTACCAACTTGCAATACGCTTTGCTGGCCCCAGGCATCATACAAACTATGCGACATTAACTTACCAGAGCCATCAGTCACTGTGACGGTAGAACCCTGCGCATCGCCATGCAAGACTTCAAAGTTGGTTCCAGCCACCTTGGATGACTGACTCATCACCACATTGCCAAGATACCAGCGCTGCTCAGTGTCACTGCCTTTTTCGCTAAACTCGTAGATTTTGCCAACGTACCAGGTTTTGGTCGTGTTGCCATTGCGCTCATCTTCGCGATAAATGCGGCTGTTATCCGGCGCATATTCAAACTTGGTCGAATCCGCACCTTTGGCGATGGTTGTCACCATATCTGCTTGGTTGTAGCTAAAGCTACGTTGACCATCCGCTTTGATATTGCCGTGCACATCGTAGTCAGTCGAAGACATCACGTAGCTACGGATGCCGTTTGTTGCACCCGTGGTTTTACGTAACTGATATGGATTGCCACTGTCGTATTCGGAAGGCGAGGGTCAGGTCTTGTCTTTTGCCATCGAATCAGAAAAGGCAAAAAGCAAGATCTGACCCCGCCATGCGTTTATTCTGGCGGGTAAGTAAGTATTCGCCATTAATGAAAACCAGATTCTCAGGCAAATGAAGGGAGAAAAGTCACTGCTAATTTTCTCCCTCAGTTGTCAAACCAGCGTTTGCAGTTTGTGCAGGGTGATTTGTTTGGGGAACATCACGCTCAAAGTGTAAAATTCAGTTTTCCAAGTCGCGACATTCACAACCAACCCTTCTGCTGGGCAATCCTTGCTGCATCAATCCGATTGGCGGCATTGAGTTTAGCCATAGCTTCGGATAAATAATTACGCACTGTGCCTTCGGCGATAAATAACACACCGGCGATTTCGGCGGTGGATTTACCTTCACCGGCGAGGCGCAGCGCGCGGCGTTCTTTGTCGTTCAGTGGATCGGTTTCGCCAAGTGCCAGTAACGCCAGTTCACTGTCGATGACGCGTTTACCGGCCATCACTTTATCCAGCGCCGATAACAAATCGCTGACCGGGGCGTCTTTTAGTAAAAAACCGCTGACGCCACAATCGAGGGCGCGTTTGATATAACCGCTGCGGCCAAAAGTGGTGATTACCACCACTTTGGTGGGGCTTTTTTGTTGTTGCAACCAGGCGGCGAGTTCCAGGCCGCTGCGTCCCGGCATTTCGATATCGGTCAGCAATAAATCAAAACTATCGGTTTTTAATAGTTTTAGCGCAGCATCGCCATCGGCGGCTTCAATAATCTGATGGGGGCTGCTTAAAGTAATTAACGACGCCAACGCGCCACGGACCATGGCCTGATCTTCGGCCAGTAAAATTCGCATTATGCTTTTCCTTATGCTTTGCCTTTAGGCAACCAAATCTGCAACTGACAACCTTGGTCTAACTTGTAATCGAGTTTTGCTTGCAGTGCATCCAGCCGTTCGCGCACACCGGTCAGACCGTTGCCAAAGCCCAGTTGCTGCACCTGGCCATTATCACTGATCTGACAATTCCAGCCGGTGGCATCTTCGCTAAATTGAATGGTACAACTGTCGCCTTTACTGTGCCGCAGAATGTTGGTGACGAGTTCCGTTAGCACTAAAATCAGCGCCGATTCTTCACGCACAGCGAGTTTGGGCACTTCACCACTTAGCTGCACGGCAAAACCATGTTCACGTAGGCGTTGCGCCAGCCCCGACACTTCCGCTAATAAACCTTTGTGCTTGTAACCTGAAACGGTCTGCCGTACTTGCGACAACGAATCGCGGGCGATTTGTGCCAGTTCGGTCAGATGTTGTTGCGCCTGTTCCGGCCGCTGCGCTTTGAGTAGTGCATTGGCTAAATCGGCTTTGAGGATAATCGACGACAAACTGTGGCCCATAATGTCGTGTAAATCGCGGGCGATCCGTTCCCGTTCGACCATTTGCGCCAGCTGGGCAATTTCTTCCTGACTTTGTTGTTTTTGGCAGATATTGATTTGACGCAAGCGCTCCAGATAACCAAATAACGTGATACCAAGCAGCAACACCGAGCCATAAGCCAGAAAGTAAGGTCCATCAAATTGACACCAATATTGTAACAACGCGAGTAGCGCCAGCAGTGAGCCAACGGCTGCTATCGCGGTGACCGGCCGGTAACTAAAGCCAATAAAAAAACCGCAATAGGCGAACATCGCGATGGATCCGGGATTCCAGGGCGTCACCGCTGTTGCAATGACTGCCATCGCCAACACCGGTCGCCACATCAGCCGCGGTGGGGTGTAATAACCCCAATAATAACAACCAATAAACAGCGCCATCGCCAGCAACATCAGGCCAATTTGCAGCGGGCTGTAATTCGCGTAAAACAGTGGCAACAGAAAAAATATCAGATTGATCAGATAAACCCAGGCCCAGCGTCGTTCCAGTTTGATGTGATCCATAGCTCGCCTCTGCGAAATTGTGCGAAAGTTCGAAATTGACTAGCGCAGCTTAATGTCAAAGTAGCGCCCCGACCAGCCTGTACTGTCAGTAAAAAAGCATGACAAATGTCATCTTTAGCTGGCTCTGCGCTATTGATCTGCATTTGTTACCTGCATTTTCTATATGCACTTTTTGCCCGCGGCTTAAAGCTGTGGCAACACCAGCTGACTCCAGCCCGAACCCGCTTGTTTTTGCACTTTAATCTGCACTGGAATTCGTTCTTTCAGCGCTTCCACATGGCTGATAATGCCAATCATTTTGCCGCTGCTTTGCAAAGAATCGAGCGCCGCCAACGCTGTTTCCAGTGTGTCCGGATCCAGGGTGCCAAAACCTTCATCCAGGAACAATGAGTCGATGCGGGTTTTATGGCTGACTAAATCGGAGAGTGCCAGCGCGAGCGCCAGACTGACCAGAAAACTTTCGCCACCGGACAAGGTTTTGGTATCGCGTACTGCATCAGCTTGCCAACTATCAAGCACCCAGAGTTCCAGTTCACTGTCGGCTTTGCGCGCCAGCTGATAACGACTATGCAGTTTATCCAGTTGCCGGTTGGCCAGCACAATCAGTTGTTGCAGCGTCAGCCCTTGGGCAAAACGGCGGTATTTATCACCATTGGCCGAGCCAATCAGCGTATTGAGTTTTTGCCAGTCCTGATACAGCGCTTGCTGATCTTGTAACTGCTGATACAGCCCGGCTTGCGTCGTCGCTAATTCCTGCTGCTGTTTCAGCTGCTGCCGGATTTGCCCAAGCTGCTCGCTCAGCTGCTGCAGCTGTTGCTGAATATCGGCGCGAAGTTGTTCCAGCACGGTTTTGGCTGGCAGTTCTGTGCCTGTTTCTTCCAACATTGTTTTGCGGTTGGCAAGTTCCAGCAGTTGCTGCTCAGCCTGTTGTAGCAAGGCCTGCGCTGCAGTGTGCGCATTTTGTAATTGTTGTTTTTGCTGTTGTAGTTGCAGCAATTGTTGTTCGGTCAAAATAGCGGTGATAAAGGCCACATCTGTGGCAAATGGACTAGCCGCCAGTGCTTGTTGCCATTGTTGTTGTCGCTGTTCCAGGGCGCTGCTGTGTTGTTGCTGGCGCTGTTGCAGGCTTTGTTGTTCGCCCTGTAAAGTTGCCAGTTGCTGCTGTTGTTGTTGCCAGTCACTGATGTACGTTGCGAGCTGTTGCGCCAATATTGCGACATCGCCCGGCAACCCGGCTTGCACTGCCAATGTGGCGTCTGCCATCGCCAGCTGCGATTGCCACTGCTGTAATTCCTGGGCGGCTTGCTCTGCTTGCGGGCTTAGCTGTTGCAGCTTTTGCGCGAACAACGTCAGCTGCTGCTCTTGCTGTTGCCACTGCAGTAACTGTTGTTGTCGCTGTTGTAACTGCTGTGTCAGTACATTGAGGTCAGCGGTTGTGGGTTCAACCGCCAGAACCGGATCACTCAGCTGTTGCTGTAGCAAACTGCACTGGCGCTGCATGTCCTGTTGCAACTCCGTGAGTTGTGTCTGCAAAGCTTGCTGATCTTTTTGCCACTGCTGATATTGCTGCCGTTCCAGTGCTAATTCTTGTGCCAATTGTTGCAACTGAGTCTGCACCTGCTGCAGTTGTTGCTGGGCTTCCAGTAACGCCTGTTGCTGCTGCTGAAACAGTGCCACTTGCTGCTGGACGGTGCTGAGTTGTTGTTGTAACTGTGCCAATAATTGTTGCAGCTGGCTGTCATCTTGTTGCGAAAACGCCGATGTTACGGCAAGGCGAAGTTCTTTTGATAAAGGCGCGCCGTCCAGCTGCGTCTGCAACTGTAAAAGTTGTTGCGTCAATTCGGCTAGCTGCGTCTGACCGCCGCTAAGCTGAGTTTGCAAACGGGCGATTTGTTGTTGTAACTGCTCGCCTTGCAGCCGCAATGCATCCTGTTGCTGTTTCGCCAGCAGCAGTGCTTGTTCGGCTTCGCTCGGGTCGAGGCTTTGATAATGTTCAATCGCCGGATGTTCCGCACTACCGCACAAAGGACAAGCATCTCCTGGCTGCAACGTTGCCCGTAGCGCTGTCAGCTCGCTGATTTTTTGCTGCTGCCGCACAATCAGCTCTTTGTCTTTGACCTTGTCGGTTTGTTCTTTGTAAAGCTGCCGTAACTGCAACAGTTGCTGCTGGAATTGTTGCTCTGTTAATTGCTGTTGCTGGTTATCTTGCTGCAACTGCTGTTGCTTGCTGTGCTGTTGCCAGAGCTGGCGCGCGATGCGGATAAAGTCGCTTAGCGCGTGCTGATCTTGTTGCAGTAACATCAGTTGTTGTTGCAGGAGCGGGGCGTCTAATTGTTGCTGACTTTGCTGCAACTGCGTAAGTTTTAGCTCTGCCTGTTGCTGAGCGCTTTGTAGTTGTTGTTCAAGCAGTTTTTTCTGCTGGCCGCTGCCAAGTTGTTGCTGCAATTGCGTGCTGAGGGCGGCTATCTGCGTTGCCAGTTTTTCCGCTTGCTGCTGCTGTTGTTGCAGTTGCTGTAATTGTGGCCGGCAGGCAGCCAATATTTCCGCGAGCTCTGCGGCTGAACTTCGCTGCGCCACTTGTTGCTGTAACTGTTGATGTTGTTGCTGCAGCTGCTGTTGTTGCGCGGTGAAGACCGCCAATCGCTGTTGCTGTAGTTGCCAAATCTGCTGGCTGTTGTGCTGCGCCGCCTGGCTTAACGGGGTGAATTTCTGCTGCCATTGTTGCTGTTGCTGCGCTAAATCATCGCGTTGCTGCCGCGCGTCCACCAACGCCTGATACAGCGGCTGCAGTTTTTGCACCTGCGGGTAACTGTCGAGTTTTGCCAAACCCACTTTGGCTTGATCCAGCGCTAGTTCTGCTTGTTGTAACTGCTGAGTTGCTTGTTGTTGCTGGCTGGTGGCCGCTTCAAACTGTGTCCACCAGTCCAGTTTGGGTTGCAGTTGTTGCTGCTTATCCGTTTCAAGCTGTTGCGTGGCCAGTAGTTGTTGTTCGGTGTTGGCAAGTTCAGTCAGTTGTTCAGCGCTTGACAGCTGCAGGCCGCTTAATTTCGCCTGGGTGATTTGCTGTTGTTGCTCCAGCTCACGACAATTCTGAAATACCTGCATTGAAATCTGACTGTAAATTTCGGTGCCGGTTAGCTCTTCCAAAAGCTCAGCCCGCTCGTTGGCGCTGGCATTTAAAAAGGCGGCAAAGTTGCCCTGGGATAACAGCATCGAACGGGTAAAACGGGCGAAATCGAGACCGGTGAGTTGCTCGGTAAGTTTCAGTTTTTCGGAGGTTTTGTCAGTCAGAATAGTGCCGTCGAGGGTTGCCAGCTCCACTTTGGCCGCCTGCAGATTGCCATCAATGGCGCCACGCGAACGGCGTTGGCTCCAAAACGCGCGGTAGCTGGTGTCGCGTACCGAAAATTCCACTTCCGCCAGACATTCAGCGGTGTGGCGACTCATCAGCTCGTTGCTGCTTTGGCTGAGGTTTTTCAGCCGTGGTGTTTGGTGATACAGCGCCAGGCAGATGGCATCGAGCAAGGTACTTTTACCGGCGCCGGTTGGCCCGGTGATCGCGAATAAATTACTTTGGGCAAAAGCTTCGTCGCGAAAATCGATTTTCCATTCACCGCGTAGTGAATTGAGGTTCTGCAGTCGCACCGACAGAATTTTCATGCATCTGCCTCCGCGTTTACAGGCTCAGACTGCAGCACTTTGTCCAATGCTTGTTGGTGCAATTGAGTTAAGCGGCTGGTGAGTTCGTCGGTGAAGGTTTCATGCGCTAAGCGGCTTTGTAGTACATCGTTTGGTGTCAGTTCTAATAACGAAGGTTCAAATGCCGCGGCTTCACCGGCGCGCGTTGCTATCCGTTCACGCCGAAGTTTCAGTAGTTCTACCGGCAAATCGGCGAGCTGCTCCTGCAATTGCAGCTGTAAATCAGATAACAACGCCGTTTCGCCACTGACCACGAGTTCCAGCCACAGCTGTTCGCCTTCGGCGAGTTTCGCCAATGCCGGTTGTAGTTGCTGTTTGAGACTGGCGAGGTCGGATTTCAGGCTCAGTAACGGCTGAAAACATGGAATATTGATGCTTTGGACTGTGGGATTTGTCAGCCCGGTGTTGTCCGGGTCTTGCTGAAATTCGACCAACAGCAACTGTTTTTGCTGACTGGCTTCATCAAAGCTCAGCGCAATCGGTGAGCCGCTGTAACGAATAAAATCCGAGCCTGCGACTTTTTGCGCCTGATGAATATGGCCCAGCGCAATATAGGAAAATGGCGGCAAACAACTGGCGGGCAAGGCTTCCAGTGTGCCGATATAAATTTCGCGCACTGATTCGGTGGAGCTGGCACCGACTGTGGTGAGATGGCCGGTGGCGATTAAGGGCAGTGGTGCCGTTTGGCCTTGTTGCGTTTGTAAGGTTGTCGCAAGGTCGGCTGCAGCTTGATACAGTTCCTGATACACCTGACTGATTTGCTGTTGTAGCTGGGTCGATTTTTCGGCAGCGGTTTGTCCTGGTTGGCTTTTACCATCGTCGCGCTGTGATAAATCACGCGGCCGCAAAAAAGGCACCGCCGCCAGCACCGCTCCAATGTCGCCATTTTTGTGGGTAAGCGGAATTAAATGCGCATTAAGATCGGTTTGATAACCCGGCACTACAGTTGTGTGCAGGCATTTGAGTAACGTGGCGCTTTCCTGCAGCACCGCGACTGAGTCGTGATTACCACCCAGCAACACTAGCTGCACGCCGGTTGGTTGCAAATCGACAATCAGTTGATGATAAAGCTCGCGGGCATAACTGGGTGGGGTTGCGGTATCAAAAATATCGCCAGCCACCAACACAACATCCACGTCCAACGTGATGATTTGCTGTTTCAACCAGCTAAAAAATGCCTGATGTTCAGCAGCACGGCTTTTACCAATAAAATGCTGGCCGAGGTGCCAGTCAGAAGTGTGCAAAATCCGCATAAATACCCTTCGTTCTTGAAGCTGCAGCTTTGTTGCCTGCGCTTTCTCACTGGGGCGCCAGTCCGACCCAATCGCATAGTTCACTATGCTCATGGGGATTCGTTCGCTTGTCGCCGCGCTGCAACTTCAATTACTTTGGGTATTAAAGCTATAAAAGACAACAAATAAAATTAAGGGCTTATCATATCATCAGCCTAAGCAGTTAATGCAGCATCTTTTGCTTTGGCAGAAGCAACTGAAGGCCGCTCTGAAAAACGCTGCAGATAAGCCGCAATTTCCGGCGTTTTTTCCAGTAAACCAAACTGAGTGATCCAGCTTAACGACGCGCCCCACAACACATCGGCGGCAGTGAATTGTTCGCCTAACCACCAAGGGCCTTGCGCTAATTGAGCACGCACTATCGCTTCGACTGCTTCGAGGCTGCCATAAGGGCTCATCCCGGCCGAACCGCTGTCACGTTTGAGCGCTTTATCAATCATCGCCGGTTCAAAGCTGCTGCCATAAAACGCCAGTGCGCGTAAATAAGGACCACGTAGCGGATCGCCAACGGCTGGGCTTAAGCCTTTCTCCGGCGCCAGTTCCGCCAGAAACTGAAATATCGCGACTTGTTCAGTGATCACCGCACCATCTGCCACCAGCGTTGGTACTTTACCCAGTGGATTTACTGCCAACAATGCAGCAGGCTTATCTTTAAAATCAACCAGTTGGATCTCGCAAGGTAAAGCGAGTTCTTCTAATAGAATTCGCACACCAGCCGAACGGCTTTGTGGGTTATGAAATAAAGTAATTTTTGGGCATGCAGTCATGGCGCTATCCTTTGGCTACTTATGGAGTGAATAATTGGCAAATGTTTGCAGAACTTTTGGATGAAGTGCTGCAAGAAGATAAAAATCTACCTTAACGATATTTCAGCGATGCGACCAGCGTCAAAATGACCAAAATTGTCACAACGACTGGCAGTTTTCACCTGTTTAGTGTGGGTCTGAATTTACTGAGGGCCATTGCAATGCAAATTGCTTGTGAAACTGACGTTTACCCAGATCGGTGAGTTGCAATTCGCGGCCCACCAGCGTGCGCCTGAGCCATTGTTTTTCCAGCATAAAAGCCAGTAATACTGCGCCAAGCTGGCCGCCTAGATGCGCAGTGCGTTCACTCCAGTCCAGACAGCCACAGGCATAACGTTTTCTGCTGTGTGGTTTTGGCTGATACTCGATGCCAAGAGCGCTTAAACCGGCCTGACCCAACACTGTTACTTGATAGTTCGGTTGTTGCAAGGAGCCGGTTAAAGCTTCAGCACCTGACTCTGGGCATAACCAGCCTTGTTGCAACAGTCGTTGTAATAGCGCCACGGCCACCGTGCCCGCCAGATGATCATAACAACTACGGGCAAACCGTAATGAGGCTGGCGTGGTACTTTGTACTGACTTCGGTTGTTGTCCAGCCAGTTGCATCATCGATTCCAGCACCTGCGCCACCTGGGTATTGGCCAGCCGGAAATAGCGGTGCCGCCCCTGACTGACTTTCGATAACAAACCGAGCTCGGTTAAACGGCTTAAATGCGCACTGGCGGTGGACGCGGCCGTCTCTGCGACCATCGCCAGTTCGGTGGCAGTGTAGGCACGACCATCCATTAATGCGCACAACATGCGGGCGCGGGTTGGTTCAGCAATGGCGGCGGCAATTTGTGCTACGGCCTGGTTCACATCAGCTTGGCTAGCATCCATCATTCGGCCTTCAACGAAGTATCTATCATCAGATTGCGGCATCATGCCGTGCAGCGCAGTTTTCAGCAAGATCGCAGCGCTACCTCCGGGCAAGCTATAAAACAGGAATTTCCATGACCGATTCACCTCTTAATGCGATTGCTGCTGTGCAGCACATCAATCCTTATCCGTATTACGCGACGTTGCGTCAGGGCGCCGATTTAACTTTTGATGCAAATCTCCAGCTGTGGCTCGCCGCCAAAGCCAATGTGATCCAGCAAGTTCTGCAGCACCCGGCGGCGAAAGTGCGTCCGCTGCATGAAGCGGTGCCTGCGCATTTGGTGGGAAGCTCAGTGGGGCAGGTATTTTCGCAATTGATCCGGATGACTGATGGTGCCACGCAGCAACAGGCCAAAACCTGGCTGCTGTCGCGGTTGCAAGGTTGGTCGGATGCCTTGGTGCGCCAACAAACGCTGTTGGTGATTTCAGAGTTACAACAGGAGTTGGCGACGGTGTATCACCAGCCTACGATGGCGTTGTTTGGTGACAGTGCTGTGTTAAATGAATTTATCCAGCAATTACCGGTGCGGGTGGTAGCCGCTTTGCTGGGATTTAGCCCGTCACAAGCACGGATGGCTGCAACCGCCATTGCCGATTTTATCCGGACGCTGGCGCCGTCGGCAGCCCATGACACTGCAGTTTTGGTGGCTGGAGAGCAGGCCAGTCAACTACTACTGTCGCAATTGCAATCGTTGAAACCACCTTCCGATCCACCCTGGCAGCAGGCGAATTTATTAGGGTTATTGCTGCAAAGTTATGAAGCGACCGCAGGCTTAATTGGCAACAGTCTGGTCGCGTTGACCGAACAGCAATTATGGCCGACGCTGCAAGCCAATCCAGGTTTGTGCCTGGCTTTGGTGGCAGAAGTCGCGCGTTATGATGCGCCGGTGCAAAATACCCGGCGTTTTATCCACGCTGACTGTGAGATTGCCGGCACTCATCTGCCAGCAGGCAGTGTTGTGTTGTTGCTGTTGGCGGCCGCCGGTCGGGATGAAGCGGTTTATCCGCAACCCGAGCAGTTCCGGCTTGACAGGCCTGCGCAAGCCAATTTGACATTTAGCAGCGGCGCGCACCAATGTCCTGGGCAACAACTGGCGCTAAACATCAGCGCAGTTGCGGTGGAGTTTTTATTGTCGCAACGGTTGCCGACTTTGCAATGGCGTTACCGGGATTCGTTGAATGGCCGGTTGTGCTGGTTTTATTGCGAAGCCACTTCACCATCTTCCAACTTAGCAGGAGCACAATGATGATTGCCGTCATTTTTGAAGTCGAACTTCATCCTGCCTTAAAGCAAGATTATCTGGATATCGCCACCAGCCTGAAACCCTTGCTCAGCCAGATCGATGGTTTTATCAGCATAGAGCGTTTTCAAAGCCTGAATGATCCCGACAAATTGTTATCACTGAGTTTTTGGCGCGATGAACAGGCCATCTTGCAATGGCGAACGCTGGAAGCACACAGATTGGCGCAACAGCAAGGCAGAGCGTTGATTTTTAAAGACTATCGATTGCGGATTGCCGATGTCAGCCGCGACTATGGCATGCAGCAGCGTCATCAGGCGCCGGCTGATAGTCAGGTGTTTCATTTGCCGAAGGACTGAAACAAACCGGCATTTTTTGTGATGTTCGCCGACAGATGTTGACCCGCATAAGTTGGTTGATATTAGCGCTGACTGAGCGCCGGTCTTTTCGCTTTCGGCAGGCTTTTCACCACCAGCGCATACGAGTTCTCAATCAGCCGCTTGATTTCGTTCACTGGTACGCTGCCATCCAGCAGCACGGTATTCCAGTGTTGTTTATTCATATGATATCCCGGCGTAATCGCCTTAAAAATCTGCCGTAACATCACCGCTTCCGTTGGATCACATTTTAAATTGACGGTGGCAAGTTTGGTGTTGGCTGCCGCTACCGTTGGCACCAGCGATTCAGACAAAATTGCGAAGATTTTTCCAGCTACTTTATAAACATACACATCAGGCCCAAAAGGAAAATCCTCGATACTTTGCAGTTGCATCAGGCAGTGATCACGACAGGCTTGGAAGTCCATGAATATCCTTGAATGACGTGCAGGTTCTTCGCCCGCAGCCGGTACAACATCAAATGTATCCGCAGCCCTGCAAAAAGGCCAGCGCGTATCGCGGACAACTGTTTGTCGCTGGCAGTGCCATCCCGGCAGATGAAGCGATTAAGAATTTAGCAATTAAACTATTTAGTAACTTTTGAAACAAAATATTTGACTGACAACTGTCAGGCTGGTTATATTTCAACCTACAAAGGCCATCTGGCAGTCCATTTATAGCCAGAATATCTGATTTTACTGAATTACCTGCGGGTAATTTATTTTTTGCCAAAAATGACAACGCTGTCAAATCTAAAGCAACCGCTGTTGTGAGGTTTTTGTGAAAAATTATGGATTTACTTTGATAGAGCTGATGGTCGTTGTCGCCATCGTCGCCATTCTGGCGAGTTTGGTGTATCCAAGTTACGACAGTTATCTTAAAACGGGTCGGCGCACCGAAGCACAACGACTGATGTTAGAACAAACCAACCTGCTGGAACGCAGCTACAGCCGCAACGGTAGCTATCCGGCACAACACGAAGTGACCGCAACCGACTATTACAGTTTCAGCTATGAGCGCAGCGCAGCAGACCAATTTAACTTCACCGCGACTCCAGTGGATGACCCGTTATGTGGCGCACTTAGCCTCAATCAGCAGGGCGTGAGATCTTCGGCAACCGGTGACGACCGCTGTTGGGTGCAATAATGAAACAGCCCAATCAGCAACAGCCCAATCAGCAACAACAAGGCTTTACCCTGTTCGAACTGGTCGTTGTGCTCGGCATTGCCGCCATTCTGGTGTCACTGGCGCTCCCTTCGTATCTGCAATTGGTGCAGCAAGAACACCACACCCAGGCGGTGAATCAATTACAAGCGATGTACAAATTTGCCCGCAGCGAAGCGATTAAACGCAATCAGCAGGTCAATATTGTGGCAGGCGCTGGTGGGAACTGGCAGGTGGAATTACCCGATCAGCAGGATCGCAGTATCCGCAGTTTTCAGCTCAAAGATGCCGCCATTGCAGTCACCGGACTGGATTTGGTGAATGTCAGCCAGGCTGGCTTCGCGACTCCAGCTTCAGTGTCGATCAGCCATAGCCAACACACCGACGCCGCCAAATGGTTGTGCATTTTCCCCAGTGGCCAGCTGACTATCCAAAGTCAGGCTTGCACGCATTTAGGCTGACTCCTTCGATGCGAACCCAAATTCAAACCCAAATTCAATGCCAGGGCCGGTCCCGAGGCTTTAGCCTGATTGAAGCACTGGTGGCCATGTTGCTGGCAAGCCTTGGTTTACTTGGCCTCGCCAATGCACAAATCAAAGCCTTGCAGTACGCTGGCAGCAGTTTGAGTTACACCGTGGCGACCATTCAGGCACATAACGCGGTAGAACGGATCTGGCCACAACTTTGTGCGCTGCAACAAGGCGGAGTGTTGTTTGATGCAGCCTTTATCAACACCTTGCAACCGCAAACAGATTTGGATCCGACTGGTTATCAGATTGATTTTGAAGCTTTTGCCTTTAATGTTTCGCCCTATCAGCCAGCACCGGCCGCCCCCTTGCCTTTGTCAATGCTGGAACTGGCCGTTAGTTGGAACGATGCCAGGTTAGACGATGGCGAAGCCAATATGATGGACATTCAAAGCAGCTTTCCGTGGCTGCGCAACGGCAACCCAACAGGATGTATCTGATGCAGCAGTTTCGAGCCACCCAAGGTTTTACCCTGGTTGAACTGATGGTCACTTTGGTGTTATCCAGCCTGATCATGGTCGGCATGGGCGGCGCGATGATTGCCATTAAGCATACCGTGAACGAAGTGAATGCACTGGAAAATGCTCAGGAAGTGCTTCGAAGTAGCCGCGATATGCTCAGTAACAGCGTGCGCAAAGGCACAGGGGTCAGCCTGACTGGCAACCTACTGCGTGTTGAACAACTGAATAGCAGCAGTAGCCAGATCGATTGCAGCGGCACTGCGCAAGCGCTGGCTTTTGTTGAAGAATTTCGCTTTGACGGTAGCGAACTGCAATGCCGCATTAATGGCGGGACCTGGATCAGTCTGGTTACCGGTTTGATTGCGCTCGATTTTTCCATCAATGGTGATCTGCTGACCACAAGATTGGCGCCACGCGGTTTACCGCTGAATTACCCGCAAGCCGATCTGAATGGTGACGCCAGTGATGAGCCTTATGTGCGGCTGCAAATTGCGCTGAAATCGGTCATTCTGGCAAGGGAAACCTGAATATGCGCCACCAGCTGTATTTCGCCGCAACTCAACAACAGGGCATGTCGTTACTGTTTGTGCTGATGCTCACCACCATCGCCAGTTTATTGGTATTCACCGCGCTCAGCAGTTCAGTGTCGCAGGAGCGGATGAGCGGTAATTTCCAGAAAAAGCTCAATGCCGAACTGCTGGCAGACAAAGCGGTATTTGAAAGTTTTCATCAGCTAAATGCCTTTGCCAAAGATCCGGCCAATGCGAATGCCAGTGATGCAGAACTGGCGGCTGTGGCTGCAGTTACCACAGCGAGTGCAGCAGGTGGCCGAAAATATCAGGCGGGCGCGGCCGAACTGAGCTCACAAGGATTTGCGGTCAGCGCCGATGGCGCCCGCTACGACGATAGTGCCGCCAGCCGCAAAGTGCTGTTTAAACGGATCAACGGCAGCGGCGTCAGCTTGTTCCCGTTTGCGCATGCGGTCACTGGTTGCAATGCCGTTGACCTCACGGCCAGCGGCGGTATTACCAGTTATGATTCTTCCAACCCGCTCGCCAGCGACACCAATGTCGTAGTGCGAACCGTCACCGATGGCGGTAGTGTGACGTTAGTGGGGGATTCACCGGTGCTCGGCGATGTACTGTCGACCGGTAATATCACCTTAACCGGCTCCTCGGTGATCAGCGGCAAACTGCACGCCAACGGTAATATTCTGCTGAATAACACCAGTGCGGTGATTGAAAAACAAGTGTGGGCGCTCGGCACCATCGATGTTAATAACACGGTCGTGGTCGAAGGCGAAGTCAAAGCCAACAGCCATATCAACGTGAAAAACGTCGCCAAGTTGCAAGGCGGTTTACGCACCCAGGGCAATCTGACCGTCAGCAATAATGCCAAAATCAATGGCGCGGTTGAAGTTTATGGCGATGTGAAGTTAGCAGGCTATAGCAGCAGTATTTTGCAGCCCGCTTTATTGCGTTACCGCGGCAGCGTCAATCCGGCGGGGCTTGGCCAGCAGCAGACCGATCTGAGCTTTGCACCGGTGCCGTTGCTGCCGGTCGACAATGACGATGAGGCCAGTGAAAGTTTTAACCCGTTATGCGATCCGCTACGCATCAGCGAAGCCGTCGAGGCGGTAGCACAACCTGCCACGCTGTCGCCGCTGAATGTGCGTCAAGCCTGGGATCGGAAGATCTATACGTTAACTGAGCTTGAAGGCAAACATCTTGATGTACCCAATTTACCGGCCAGTCTGGCCCCGCAAAACGGCCTGTTTTTGAAAAAGAGCCAGTCGATGTATTTTGTCAGCAACGTCAATGGCGGCAGTGAAGGCAAGCTGATTATCAACGGCCATATCACCTTGTTTATTGCCGGCGATATGGTGTTTGGCGGCGATTCAGCGTTGCAGATTAACAACGGCAGTTCGCTGACCATTATCACCAGTGGCCGGATTGAATTTACCGCCGGCGCCAAAGTCATCAATGACCAATTCCCGGTCGGCGAGCCACAAGGCATTGTTGATGGTCGACCAGTGATGGCGATTTATTCTTCGTATAGCGGCAAAGATGGCATCAAACTCAACGGCGGGATTAAGTCCATTTACGCCGCGATTTATGCCCCGCGCACCGATATCAAAATGGACAGTTTAGCCGGGGTGTTCTCGGGCTCAGCAGTCGGAAAAACGGTCAGCGTCGGCGGTGCCGGCAAAATCCGTTACGACCAGGCGCTGGGTAAAGTAGCAGCGGGCGGGTCAACTGGCAGCGTCAACCCGCGCATTGTGTTTCATGGCTGGAACTAGCGCTTAATACGCCACACTAAAACGTCGGTTTTGTTGCTTCGGCTGTTGCAGTTCATCTAGCAGCGCCACGGCATAGTCGCCGGTCGAAATGCGGCTTTTGCCGTTGGTATCAGAAAGCAACTGGTCGCCACCAATCCGGAACTGACCGGTTTTAGCGCCTGGGAAAATTTCGGCTGCTGGTGATAAATAGCTCCACTGCAGCGATGTCTCCGTTTTTAATCTTTGCAAAGCGGCATAAGCACCTTCGGCCGTGGCGCGATACTCTGCCGGAAAGTTTGGGTTATCGAGTAGCTTGGTGCCATCGGGTAACTGCAATGAAGCCGCGCCACCGACTAACAACAGTCGCGGGGCGATACTTTGCGCTTTAACGGCTGCCAAAATCGACGCAAAGCCTGTTAAATAATAACCAGCGACATCCGTTTGCGCATGACCGCTAAAGGCACTCAGCACGACGTCGACACCGGCAAGGGCGGCGGTTAAGGCGTCGGTATTCATCACATCCACCCCAACGACCTCTAAATTTGCTGCTGCGTCAATACGTTCCGGCCGACTGACCAGCGCCCGCACCTGTAATCCCCGCGCCAGCGCTTCTTTGGTTAAAGCTGCACCAATAAAACCCGAGGCGCCAATAATGGCAATTTTGTTGAACTTGTTCATAGCTATTGTCCTTTTTTCAGGGATAGAGAGTGATTTGCGCCAGACCGGGCTGACTGCAACAGCAGCTCCGGCAATGGCGTTATTATCCAAGGTCGATTGCGAAAGAAAAATAAGCTAATCTTTGATTCACTGTTTAGATTAATAAAACAAACCAATGAAAAACGAGCTGGATTTAAATAGCCTGCTATTGGTACAGGCGCTGGCAGCCAGTGGCAGTTTTACCGCTGCTGCGGAACGACTTGGCAGCAGTAAAACCAAAATCAGTCTGCAAATCAAAGCACTGGAGCAACAACTTGGCGTGGCTTTATTCCGGCGCACTACGCGGCAAGTCAGCTTAACCGCCGAAGGCGCCTTGTTGGTGGAACGGTGTTTGCCGCTATTGGATGAACTGCGCAGTGAATTGACACAGCTGCAGCAACGGACGCAAACGGATGTTGAGCTCAGCGGTACTTTGGTGATCAGCGCGCCGGAAGATTACAGCAACCGGGTGTTAGTGCCGTTGCTGCTACAGTTTCAGCGTTTACATCCAAAGCTGCAGCTGGACCTTCGCAGCAGCGATCAGGTGCAGGATCTGATTAAACAAGGCATTGATTTATCAATAAGAATTGGCTGGCTGCAGGATTCCAGCCTCAAAGCGCAGCGGCTGGGCGATTTTGCGCAGTGGTTATTGGCCGCGCCGGCTTATCTGGAAAAATTTGCACCACCACAGCAGCCGGATGACTTAAAAAGCATGAGCTTGATCGCTTTTACCTTATTGCCGACGCCGCAGCAGTGGCGGTTTACTCAAAGCAATCAAGTCAGTGATGTAAGGCTGCCAAGCAGTATTAAAACCAGTTCCACCCAAACCGTGACATCATTGTTATTACATGGCGCCGGCCTTGGTGTGCTGCCCGACTACAGCGCCAAGGCTCTGCTGCAACAAGGTTTATTGCAACGGGTGTTACCCGAATGGCAATTGCCAGGCGGTGGCATTTACGCGGTGTTCCCGCCAGGGCCACACCGCCCGGCCAAAGTGCGGCAGTTGGTGGCATTTTTACAGCAACATCTGGCGAGATTTTAAGTGCGCTACTGGCAACCGTGGCTTGAGCTTGCTGCTGGACAGCGTTAATCTGCTATTTCAATCGCAAGGAGGTGTTTATGTATCAACTTTATATTGCCAATAAAAATTACTCGTCCTGGTCGCTGCGGCCCTGGTTGTTAATGACGCAGCTTGGTATACCGTTTACCGAGCAACTGCAGCAGTTTGCGGCGAATAACTATCACAATTTCCGCAGTTTTTCGCCGACCGGCAAAGTACCTTGTTTGCACGATGGCGAGGTGGTGGTGTGGGAATCGCTGGCGATTGTGGAATATCTGGCCGAGCGTCACCCTGGCGTCTGGCCACAAGATAGCGTCGCCCGTAATTTCGCCCGCAGTGCCTGCAGTGAAATGCATGCCGGTTTTGGCACTTTGCGTAATGTTTGCAGCATGAATTGCGGCGTTAGAGTGACGTTGCAGGACCCGCCAGCGGCACTCGCCAAAGAATTACAACGCTTAGATGAGTTATGGCAACAAGGTCTGCAACAATTTGGCGGACCATTTTTGGCTGGTGAAAATTTCACTGCAGTGGATGCGTTTTTTGCACCTGTGGCATTTCGCATTCAAAGTTACGGCCTGCAACTCAGCGATAAATCAATGGCCTACGTGCAACAGCTGCTGAAACTGCCAGCGATGCAACAATGGTATGAAGCGGCGTTAGACGAAAGCTGGCGCGAAGTCAGCCACGAAGCAGAAATCGGCAATTATGGTCGAGTGCTAGTGGATTACCGCCGGGTCTAATCACCTTTGGGGTCAGAGTACTACTCTGACCCCAAAGGTAGAAAGCATCCATGAAAGCCTAGAGGTAATATCCGGTCCATGCTGGCTTGTGCGACCGGGCCGGCGTTGAGATCGTGGCTGTTAAACAAACTTAAACCACTTTGATTGTGACGATAATCCAGCCAGCTCAGCAGTATCTGCTTACCGCCGCTGACCAGCAATGGCTCTTCCGCTACGATCCCAGCTGTAAATTGATACTGTTGCTGGCGGCCTTCGGCATCAATCCGCACCAAACTATCACTCAAACCCGCTTCACTACGATCACTGCCGCTGACACCAAATAATGGCGCAACTTCAGGTTTGCTCGACGCGGCAGATCCAGTGCTTTGGAAACCAGCGACAAATTGTGGAAACTCCATCATCAGACCGCTCCGGTCCAAATTCGCACTTGCAGATTTTTTGCCAAGCGTCGCCCGGATGGTGACTAATTCTGCCACGCTGGTTTGCTTGCGGGCTCCGCCTTGCAGTAGCTGGCTCATGCCTTCCAGCATCACGCCGGAATCCGGATATAAACAGGCTTGTACATGCAGCTCGCCGCCTTGCTGCCAGGCTTGACCACAATGGAACACAAAACCGGCTGGCAGTTCCACCCATTGCTGCTGAGTAAAGTCGGTTTTATCAATGATCAATAGTTGCGATCCAAGCTCTGGCCGCCACTTAAAGGCATCAATAAAAGTCTGGCCCTGCTCGTAGACACAAGCACCTAACAAAAACACCAGCTTGTCGGCGGTCTGACTAAAAGCATGCAGGTAACTGGCTTGCGGCAGCTTTATTTGCTGCATCCGCTGCATTTCGGACTTTGCGCCGATATGGTACAGCAGCAATAACGGCTGACCACTGACATACCAGGTGCCAAAATTCCACATCCCGCCCTGACCATCCGGTAGCGGATGCGCCGAAAACGGCAGTTGTTTGTACTGCTCGCCGAAGTCTTTCACACCGAGTGTGTTGAGGTTTTGTGGATCTATCCGGTGCGCCGAACCTCCTTCCCATAACGCCAGCACTTCGCCCTGCCATGGAATAAGCGCGGTATTGGCGGTATTTAAATCATCGTTATTGCGCACCGGCAATGGGTTTTTCACCAAAGTACCGGCAGTGTGGTAGCGAAAGGCGCCCGCCATTTCTTCCACCAAATACTTTTTGGTCTGAATAAATTTACCTTGATGCTGCACTTTACCGTTGGCGAAGGTAAATTGCTGCACCATGCCATCGCCATCAAACCAGTGCTGATAACGCTCGCCAGCGCGCTCCATCCGAGCCGGGCCATTACGCAGCAACATACCGTTTAATTCGGCGGGCCAGCGGCCTTCGGTTTGTAGTGGCAGCGGTGCAAAATCGGCGCGCACCCCGACAAAGGCTTTCTGCCATGGCGCTGTGGGTTCGGTCATCGCCGGTGAGCGTGACGCCACCAACAGTTGGTCAGCGTTACTGGCCAGTGCACTGGCGCTGGCACAAGCAACGGCAGCAGTTAAAAAGCGACGACGATCCATGGTAAATCTCCGGCAAATAACGTTAATCGGTGTAACAGCGCAACATTCGTGTTAACGGATATGAATGGTCAGGCTGGTATCTGCAGCTACCGCAAAAGCAGCGTCTTTAAAACTAGCCGGGCCAAATTGACCGGCGTTGTTACTAAAACCATAACCTTCACTTGGAATGCCCATCATGTTGCGGTCCAGCTCGCCGTTGTCATTGGCGTCGTGCATGATTTTAATGGCGTACTCGCCATCTGCTAAATCCGCAAATACCAGTTGTTGGCTATCGCCGCTGACCGCTTTTACCACCGCAGCCACGGCATCTTTACCTTGTTGATAAGACTGCTCACTGCGATACAGCACCACATGCAATTTGCCGGTTTGCTCTTGGATCTGATCAATATTGACGGTCAGGGTATGGGCTTGTGCAGTAAAAGCTGAAGTCAGTAAAACCGCCAATAATGAGGTCGCAACAGATAATTTTTTCATGATGAAGTTCCTTGGAGTAGTAAGTCAGTCCCGCTGACTGATAACACCACTTTAAGGCTTCGCTGGCGCTGGCATAACTGCTGGAAGTCACGATTTTTGGGGGTTTAAAAAGTGACTTATGGGCTATTGGACAACAAACGGCACCGTTTTGCCAAGAAATCGCTGGATGTGTGCAGTTGTATTGCTGTGCCCCGTTGTTTATCTTCATGTCGTTTATCGACTATGCTGTAATACGTTGTAGTCATCGAATCAGAGGTTCCCAATATGCGAGTTACGACCGTTCGTCTTCAGGTTGACGTTGAACAACAGTTGGACGCGATAGCAGGCAGGCTTAACCGGAGTAAAGGTTGGGTGATCAATCAGGCCTTGGCGGAATATATCGAAAAGCAGCAACTTGAGCTGGACCGTTGGCAGCAAACACTTGCCGCAATGGAGTCGGCGGCACAAGGCAAGGTCGTTGCTGCCAGCGAGGTGCACAGTTGGCTACAGAGTTGGGGCACCGAACATGAACTAGCTGCGCCGGAGTCCGGCAAGTGAAACTGGTTTATACCGCTGATGCCATTGCAGATTTAAAACGCTTGCGTCAATTTATAGCTCAGCACAACCCGACTGCCGCCAACAAAATCGCGGCAGAGTTGGTTGAAAAAATCGGGTTGCTGCCACAATTCCCTCACATCGGCGTGGCGGTCGAGCTGGCACCGGTGCCTGATTCGGTTCGTGACATGATTTTCGGTAACTACGTAGTCCGCTATTCAGTGCATGCCACGGTCATTATTCTTCTTCGGATATGGCATAGTTTGGAAGCTGAGCGCTAACGATATGCCCATCACCGCCGTTCCTGCCAAATCAAATACAAACCGCTGGCCATAATGACCGAAGCACCCAGTAGCAAGCTACTATCCGGCCACACTTGCCACAGCACAATGTCAAAACCTAAACCCCAGACCAAAGCGGAATATTCAAAGGGGGCGATGACCGAAGGCGGGGCGAGCCGGAAGGCTTCGGTGATAAACACCTGGCCGATGGCGCCGGTAATACCAATGGCTAAAAAGTACGGCCAATGAATGAGTTGCAGCGGTTGCCAATCGGGCAGTGCCAGTAAACCAGCGCCAATGCCAATCATCGTCATCAACCAGAACACCATATTGCCGCTGGGTTCGGTTTTGGCGAGGATTCGCACCGTGATACCAGACACCGCATAACAAAAGGCGGACAACAAAGCGGCTAGTGCACCGAGGCTTAATAGCTGATCGCCTTCCGGTTTGAGCATATACAGCACCGCCGCCATACCAATCAAAATGGCGATCCACTGCCGGGGAGCGACATAATCTTTCAGCCACCACACCGACAACATGGTGATGAGCAAAGGTGCGGCAAAGAAAATGGCGTAAGCGTCAGCCAGTGATAAGGTTTTTAGCGCATAGATAAAAGCCGAGAGCATCACAATGCCAAGGGCGGCGCGAAACAAATGCAACGACCAACGCGCTTGCAACAAGTGTTGCAACCGATTGCCGTGCCATAACCACAGTACAATAAAAGGCCAGGCGCAGGCGGCGCGTAAGCAGGTAATTTGTAGCGGACTATAGTGCTCAGTCAGCGCTTTCATGCTGGCGTCCATGCCAGAAAACATAAAAACCGCTAACAGCATCGCTAAAATGCCGTATAGCGGTTTGTCGTTGCTGTGCTGCATCAACATCATCCTTTTACTGGTCTATCATTCAGACCCAAAAACAGAACAATATGCTATCACAGCTAACGGCAAGCTTTTGCAGGTTCATTCGGCGGCCAGGCGCAGCATTCAGCGATTTGACCGGGATTGCGCCCGGTAAGGCACGCCGTAACTTCAGGTACGGCGTCGCCAGATCAACAGCGTCAGTAAGCTCAGACTCAACCAGCCCAAACTTCCGCCGGAACCGCCAGACGAATTCGTCGCCGGTGTTGTGGTCACGGCAGCTTTTACCTGCACCGTGGCATTGGCGGTCGAAACTCCACCTCTGCTATCGGTCACCGTTAATTGAAATCCCAGCACACTGCTTTGGGCTGGTGCGACAAAACTTACTTTGCTGGTCGCGGCATTTTGCAAGGTTACGGCGGTGCCAGAGGTTTGTTGCCACTGATAACTTAAGGTATCGCCATCGGCATCGCTGGCGGTCGCCTCGATGGTGGTGGTGGCACCGGCATTGACTTCTGGCGCATACACCAGCGCGCCAATCAGCGGCAACTTATTCACTTCGTTATCTTTTATTTGCACTGTGAGTTGCGACTTGCCCGGCGCCAATGCGCCGCTAATCACTTGCAGCCGCAGCTGGAATTCTTCATTCCCCTCCAGCAACTGATCGTCGGTCAGCGCCACCGCAATGGTTTTATCCGCGGCATCCCCATCAGCCCACTGCAACTCGCCACTTTGTGTGACAAAATCTAAACCGGCTTTGGCACTGCCATCCACCAATTGATAACTGATTTGCATTGGCCCGGCGCTGCCGCCAAACCGGCCAACTGCCACATTAACGGTGGGCTGATGTTCATCAACGCTGAGCTGCGGCGCGACAAAACCAGTGGCACCAGCGGCTGCGCCGGTATTGCCAATTCGCACGGTATGATATGAAGGGCTGCCGAGTGTTAAGCCACTACGCGGGTCAAATAACCGCACAAACAACATTTTGGGTGCGGCATCAGCAGTTGGCGCTGTGATCTGAATCACTTTGTCCGCCAGATCTGAAGCGCCCCAGTTCAGTTCACCACTGGCATATGGGCCGTCGCTGGTGATGCCAAAACCATTCAGGGTTTCATAACGCACTTTGACCGCGCCGCTGCCCGTTGGCCGTTGCACCGTCACTTGCACCGGCGCACCAGCAGCAAACTGCGAACTAGCCGATTTAAACGACACCTGACCGGCAGTGCTGGTTTTGGTCTGATCCCGCAGCACATATAAACCGCTATTGATGTCAGCTGAAATAATCAGCCCGGAAGGTAAATACGGATAAGTCCCCCAGACCCCATTAAAAGCGGCGCTGTCAGACGATGGGAAGGAATCAAAAAAGCCAGCTTCAGTCGGATTAGCAGGATCAGTAATATCGAGAATAGTGGTACCACGTTGATAATTTGAGATGTAATACCGGTTGCCACGGGTGTAGCCGTTGTGATCAATAGCTGCCGTCGGGCCGGTCCATTCTTTGATCAATGTCGGTTGGTTTAAGTTATCAATATTCAGCACCCGCACCGTGGTATTTAATCCGGCATTACGTTCATCCAGTTCATCATGCACAAATACAAACCGTTGATCTTCACTCCACCAGCCGGAATGCACATAGCTGGCGTTCTGATAAGTAATATCGGACAAGGCTTTCGCGCTATTCAGCTGGCTGATATCCCAAAACCGCACCGACTGCTCGTTGAAATCCATCAGGACCGAACAACGTGAATTCTGACAACTTTGTGTAGCCCGCGTATCCCGTACCACCATCGAAGCCGCGTCATGGGTGTAGTCGCTGCGCACGGCTTGGCTATTGGGGAAATAGACCGCCAGTTTTTCCGGATTATTCAGACCGTAATTGGTAAAGGAACCGCCGACGGCTTTTTGTCCGACAATATGCAGGGCTGGCTCCAGTCCATCGAGCGCGGTATTGGTGGTGTAATCGACATGACTGATATAGACGTTATGCGCCGATGTCACCGCAGTATCGGCACTAACTAGCCGGATACTCGCCGGCAACTGGCTTAAATCAACAATTTGCAGATTATCGGTCCCTTCGGAACTGATATAGGCATACGCCTTCCAGCGCGACAAAGCACCGTCGTAGTACTGCAATACTTTAATATCACGCCACGACGTGCTGCTACCGGCAATAGTGCCGATTTCTTTTGGCGCCGCAGGGTCGGCCAGACTCACTACCGCAGTGCCATTATAAAGGCCAATAATGGCGTATTCAGTACCGGTATTCAGATCAACATGGCCCCAGATATCACTGGCGGCTGAGGGTTTGGAAGAGAAATTTGTCAGTGCCAGATGACTGACTAAATCGATGTTGTTACAGCTGAAAATGCCAGCCTTGCCATTCACACAAGCTGCCGCCGGTTGGCTTTGTTGCAATTGCGCCTGCGTTGCTGCCAATTGCTGATAATCTCTAGGGACACTGGCAAAACCGTCATTCACCACCACAAATCCTTGTTGTTGCAACTGCTCAACAAAAGGCTGCGGTACGCCGGTTAAAATGGTGGCGTTTAGCTGTGGCGCCTGGCTCTGGAAATGGTCAAACTTGTTATAACCGCCAAGTACCGGCACTAACGCGCTGGTTAAAAAGAATAAATCCTGACCGTTATCAATGGCATATTGACCGGCAGCGACCAGCACTTTATCGCCTTTATTCGCTTGTTTCACCGCATAGGCAATAGAGCGGCAAGCGCGGACCGGGCTGTCACAACGACCAGCATCAGAACCGGTTGCTGCAACAAAACGGGCGCGGTCATGTTCGGCATGTGCCAGAATAGACGGACTCACCCCGTAAAGTGCGACTGAACACAGTGACATCAACAGCAGCGACCGGGCATTCAGCTTCAGCGGTAATAAGTTCATCAAGAGCTCCATCCTTTTGGGCAACAGGCATTGGGTTTATGCGGGTATCTTGGTATTGTTAGCAGAATTTCGCAAGATACTCAGTAAAAAATGAAATATTGTAAATATTTAATTAATTTATCATTATTGATGCTGACAATGCTACTAAATGCTTGTCAGCCAAAAACTGCTGCGACGCTGCAGGTACAGCTGTTGTGGCAAGGCCAGCCAATTGACTGTCAAAGTAACCTCATGCTGGGCGGTCAATCCTGGCAGTTGCAACAATTACAATTTTATCTGTCCAACTTTTCTCAGCACCAACAACCTTTATTGCTACAACCCAACGAATACCAAAGTGAGCAGTTGGCCTTGCTAGGAACCGACTGTCAGTCAAAAGGTCAGTGGCAACTGCAATTTGCCACGCCACTGCAACATGCACCTTTAACCTTCGAACTTGGCGTACCATTTGTTTTGAATCATCAGAATCCGTTAACCGCCGGTATTCCGCTACAACAACTGGATATGCACTGGGCCTGGCAAAGTGGCTACAAATTTTTCCGGCTTGATCTAAATGGCCAGCAGCACGACTGGTCTTTACACCTCGGATCCAGTGGTTGCAGTTCTGCCAGTGTGATGCGCGCACCAACAAAACCTTGTGTGGCACCGAACCGGGCACAGATACAGCTGCCGTATCAGGGGCAATCCACTTTAACTTTAGACTTAGCTGCGCTATTCGGAGACTTTATTCCGGCCGCCGATAACAGCTGTATGGCTGATCCGGCCAGCCTGAGTTGTCAGCAGTTGCTGCCAGCACTGGGGATTGAAGGGACTCACAAGGTATGGGCGCTGCGGCCATGATGCCAGCCTATGTGCGGTTACCATCTCTGAAAACAATACAGCTATTGCTGATCAGCACTGTGACTTTCATGCTGAGTAGCTGCACCGAGCCCCCAGCAGCCCCTTACGTCTGGAAGTTACCGGCAGATTTTCCCAAACCAACAGTGCCTGCCGACAATCCGATGTCAGAAGCCAAAGTAGAGCTCGGGCGGTTTTTATTTTACGATCAACAATTGTCCGGCAATGGCCAGCAAAGTTGTGCCAGTTGTCATCAGCAAGCCAATGCTTTTAGTGAACCTAAAACCGGCTCGGTCGGCAGTACCGGTGAAATCCACCGGCGTAATGCGCTGGCGTTGGTGAATATTGCCTACAACAAAACGCTGACCTGGGCGCACGATGGCCTGACTGATATTGAACATCAGCTGCTTATTCCGATGTTTGGCGAACAGCCGGTGGAATTAGGGATCAGCGGCCATGAAGCTAAAGTGCTGCAGGCACTGCAGCGGCAGCCTTATCCGAAGTTATTTAAAGCTGCCTTTGGCGATGAACAAGTTGATTTTCAGCGGGTAACCCAGACCCTCGCGAGCTTTGTCCGTAGCCTGCTGTCGTTGCAATCGCCGTTTGACCGTTACGCTTATCAGGGCGATGACAGCGCGCTGAGCCCACAACAAATTAACGGCATGAATTTGTTCTTTTCCGAGCGGCTGGAATGCCACCATTGTCATGGTGGTTTTAATTTTACCCAATCAACCAGCCACGAAAAACAACCGCTGGACCGGCGACCTTTTCACAATACCGGTTTGTATTTCACCGATCGCCAGCAGTTCGAAGGTCAAGGTTATCCGGATAAAGATCGTGGCTTGGCCGAAGTCACACTGAACCCGGCCGACGATGGCCGCTTTCGTGCACCGACGCTGCGAAATATCGCGCTGAGCGCACCTTATATGCATGATGGCAGCATTGCTACGTTGCCGGAAGTGCTGCAGCTATATCTCGATGGCGGCCGCAATATCAGCGAAGGTGCTCATCAGGGGGATGGCCGCCAGCATCCGCAAAAAAGTGCTTTCGTAAAAGGCATCGACTTAACTCCGGCAGAACAAGCTGCATTACTGGCGTTTTTACAAAGCCTGACCGATCCAACGTTTGTGCAAAACCCGGCTTTTGCAGATCCCTGGCGCTAAATCTGCGTCGCCAGCTTTCGCAATTTCAACTCTCATCCGCAGAATATCCTGCTAAAGACTCAATTCATCGCAGCTGCACCTGCTCAACCAGCAAAAAATTGCTTCCGTCCCTGTAATCGCGCATTTTGACGCCGAATGTTTTATGTTTATTTTTTATTCCCGGCAGAATGTAAAAAAAAGCAAGAACGTAACGCATTTTGGCAACTTCAACCTTGGACGCGGATCACTACAATGATTTTCGGGGAGTTGGCAGCCCGGCTTGGAAAAGCAGTACGCCGGACCGATCAGCGCCAGCACAGTTAACGTTCAGGCATCAATAAGAAGTGCGATTACCAACAGCACCAGCCAGACAGTTGATTTGGTGACATACAACAAGTCGAGAGGGATTGGATAGATGAAAAATAATAAAACATTTACCAGAACCGCAGTGGCAAGGGCGATATCCTTGTTACTTGGCGGTTCTGTCGTTATGCCATTATACGCCCAGGAACAGCAAGCTCCGGCTGCTGACTCTGCTGAAATTGAAGTCATTCAGGTGCGTGGTGTGCGTGGCAGTATGCAAGAAGCTGCCGACATTAAACGTAATTCGATGGGTGTGGTGGATGCCATTTCCGCTGAAGACATTGGTAAGTTCCCAGACACTAACCTGGCCGAATCGCTGCAACGGATTTCCGGTGTTTCGATTAGCCGCACCAATGGTGAAGGCTCGGAAGTGACAGTGCGTGGTTTTGGTGGTGACAACAACATGGTCACCCTGAACGGTCGGACCATGCCTTCTGCTACCACGTATGGCGCAGGTTCCGGTGCCGACGGTACAACTCGTGTCGGTAGCGCCCGTGCTTTTGATTTTTCAAATTTAGCTTCTGAAAGTATTCGTGCCGTTGAAGTTTATAAAACCGGTAAAGCCAATATTGCCACCGGTGGTATTGGCGCAACCCTGAACGTCAAAACAGCCCGCCCACTGGATAGTTCAGAAAACGTGGCCAGTGTTGGCGTGAAAGCTGCGCATGACACTTCCAACCGGGCAGGTGATGACATCACGCCTGAAATATCAGGTATTTTCAGCCACGCCAATGACGACGGTAAATTTGGGGTCAGTGTTTCCGCCAGCCATCAGCAGCGGGATTCCGGCTACACCGGCGCTACCGTGAACGACTGGCAGGTGGATTACTGGGATGATATCGCCGATGCCAACCGGCTTTGGAATAACACGGCCACTGTGGTCAACAATGCGCCGGCGCAAGGGCAGCTGTATGCCCGCCCGAATGATATTCGTTATGCGTTTTCCGATTCCGAGCGCAAACGTGACAACGCGCAGCTGACCTTACAGTTCAAACCACAAGACAATTTCAGCGCCACTGCCGATTATACGTTTGCCGAAAATAATCTGGTTGAACACCGCGGTGAAATCACCAACTGGGTACAAACCGGTAGCAATACCCAAATCGTCGAGTTTGATAATAATTCGGTGAAAACTCCGTCCTATATTAAAGAAGTGTATTCAGGTGCGGTCGATGAAGGTTTTGAGCAGCAATGGCGCGAACAAACCAACACCTTAAAATCATTGGGTGTGAACTTCGAATATAAACTGAATGATGACTGGACTTTAATGCTGGATGCCCACGATTCCAACATGTACAGCCGCGGTACCGGCCCACGCAACTCTGGCGAGCTGGCGGTAGGTTTAGGTGCGCCAATTGTCACGTCACGTGAATGGTTTTATGGTGCTGACTTACCCACATACCTGAATGTCTATAACGACGCCGTACCAGGTAAAGGCGCCAACGCCAACGGCATGGTCGATGCCGGTGACGTCGGTTCGTCGATTGCGCGTATTCGTAACGCCAGTCAGGAAAGTGATATTCAGCAAATTAAATTTGATGCCAGTTATGCGATGGAAGAAGGTCGTTTTGATTTTGGTGTCGAAACCCGGCAGATGGAATCACGTTCCATTCAAACCGCTGGCAATAACATTGCGCTCGGTAACTGGAACGTCGGTAACCCTGGCGAGTTTGGTGATTTAATTCAGCCGTTTGATTTACATGGTGAATTTGAAGATTATTCACCTCGCGCCGGTGGTTATGGTTTTATAGCCGATCCAAGAGCTTTATATACTGCGGCGCTGGGGTTGTATCCGAACATTCCGACCGAGTCTGAAAAATCTTTGTCTTTTGACAATATTGTCAGCGAAGACACCATGGCTGCCTACTTCCAGGTGGCACTCAGTGGTGAAGTAGGCAAAATGCCGTTTGATATTCTGACCGGCCTGCGCTACGAAAAAACTGACTCTGAATCCAGTTCTTTGGTCAGCCGTAATTATTTCCGCTGGGAAGACAATAATGACATTGTGTCTTATGTCGACTCCACGGTGCCGGCTCAGCCATTTACTGCGAAAAACGATTACGACTATCTGCTGCCAAGTCTGGATGTGACTTTACACATTACGGATGAGTTAATTACCCGGTTCTCGTTCAGCAAAACCATTGCCCGCGCCGGTTTGAGCAACCTCGGCGTGTCGGCGTCTAACTTCGGCGGTGGCGGTGGTTCAACCATGTTTGGTGCTCAACCAACGGCCAATGCGTCCAACCCTGGTTTATTACCACTGGAATCGTCGAACTACGACTTATCACTGGAATGGTATTACGATCCGGCCAGTTATGTGTCAGGCGGTTTATTCCAGAAAGATGTGGTGAATTTTATCGGTAGCCGGCAGGTGGATCAGCCGTTACTGGGTATTCTGGATGTCACGGCCGGTCCACGGGCGCAGGCTGCCGCACAAGCCATTCGCAATGCTGGTTTGCCACTGGATGATACCTATTTGTACGCCATGATGGTGTTCACCCAGTTCCGCACTCATCCGGATATGATTGCGAAATATGGCGCCAATCCACAGTTTACCGGCGCAACGGATCAAATTAACTTCCTGGCGAACAATCCGGGATTTGATTTGGTAGCCAATCCGGACGACCCGGAAATGGTGTTCCGCACCAATACCCCGGATAACAACAGAGCGGCGAAGATTTACGGCGCGGAACTCGCCATCCAGCATTTCTTCGGCGAAACCGGTTTTGGCGTCCAAGCCAACTACACCATAGTACGGGGCGATATTGGTTTTAACGTCCTTGCCAATCCAGCGGAATCACAGTTCGCATTGATTGGTCTAAGCGATACAGCTAACCTGATTGGTATCTACGAAAAAGATAGCTGGACCGCGCGGGTGGCCTGGAACTGGCGTGACAAATATCTGGCGGAAGTGAACAAAGGCGGCTCGAATAACCCAAGGTTTGAAGAGGCGTACTGGCAGATGGATGTGAACTTGAGTTATGCGGTGAACCCACAACTGACAGTGTTTGTGGAAGGCCTGAACCTGACCGGCGAAAATAGCCGCAGTCATGCCAGGAACGAAGCCATGATGTGGTATCTGACCGACTTGAGTGCACGTTACCAAATCGGTGTGCGTTACGACTTTTAATAGTGGTAGCCGCCGGTGATCCCGGCGGCTTTTTTAAAGGAAGTTCCATGACCAAACATGTTTTGCTTAACAACATCGATCACCAACACACCAGAGCCATTCATCATTTTGGTGCCGAATATGGCGACAATCTTGCCAGTACGCTGGTGTTTCCAACCGAATTTAATGAATTACAAAAAGAATATCCTATCCTGGCCCGGCGCGATGAAGCTTCAGGGCAGTTTCAAGCCATTGTGCTCATGGGTTTCGCTGCTGATGAGAATTTGTATTTATCCGCCAATCACCCTTCTGGCTGGGATGCCCGCTATATTCCGGCGACCATTGAAAAAGGCCCGTTTTTAATTGGTTTTTCGCGCGCGTCAGGGCAAAGCGATGAAGCGGCCGATCCGGTGGTGCATATCGATTTGGATCATCCGAAAGTGATTCGCGATCAAAAGGCCAATCAGGGACAACCCCTATTTTTGCCAGAAGGTGGCAATAGCCCTTATCTGTTGCATATTTCGGCAAAATTGCAGGCCATCCATCAAGGGATAGCCTTGTCGTCGGTGATGTTTAGCGCATTTGAGCAGCTTGAGTTGCTGGAACCGGTCACTATCGAATTTGGTCTACGAAATGGTGACAAACGCCGCTTGATTGGTAATTATTGTATCGACCAAAGTCGGCTCGCTGCGTTACGCGGTGCTGATTTGGAGAAACTCCATCAATCCGGCTTTTTACAACTGGCGCATGCGATGGTCAGTTCAATGAGCAATATCCGTGATTTAATCGAGCGCAAAAACCGGCTGCTGGCGCTGAGTCCAGGTTTGTAGAATTTGCTTTGTAGCATTTGCTTTGTAGCGCTATCAAGGACAACCCAATGTTGCAGTTGCCACGCCGTACCCGTGAAATCACCATCGACCAACCCGGCATCGTTCCGGAAGGTGCACTTGGTGGCGACGAACCGCTGATCCTCAAAGGTCTGATTCGCCACTGGCCGCTACTGCAGGCTGGTGAACAATCGGCTGAGGCTGCCGCCGACTATCTGCGCCAGCATTACAACGGTAAACCAACCCAGGTTTATCGTGGCGTGCCGGGTCTGAATGGTCGTTATTTTTATGATGACAGTGCCACCAAGCTTAATTTTGAAGTCAGCATGGGCCAGGTCGATGCGGTGCTGACGCAAATTCTCGATTGGCAGTCACTTGAACAACCACCATCGGTCTATATCGCCTCGAATTTAATCCAAAGTCATTTTCCGACCTTGCCTGATCATCAGTTGCTGCAACGCCCCGCACCACAGCTTGATTATGTGACTGAGCCTGAGCGCATCAGCATTTGGCTCGGCAATCGCTCGCAAGCTGCCGCGCATTACGATGCTTCGGATAATCTGGCTTGTTGTGTGCGCGGCAAACGCCGTTTTAGTTTGTTTCCGCCAGCGCAAGTGGCGCATCTGTACCCCGGTCCTTTTGAACCGACACCGGGCGGCCAGGTGATTAGCATGGTCGATTTTAGCGCACCGGATCTGGCGCGTTTTCCGGATTTCCCCAAAGCCGTTGCCGCCGGGCAAGTGGCCGAACTAGAGCCGGGTGATGCGCTGTATTTACCCAGTATGTGGTGGCATCAAGTGGAAGCGCTGGGTGCTTTTAATATTTTGATTAATTACTGGTGGAGCCGCGCGCCGCGTTATACCGGCTCGGGCATGAATCTGCTGTATCACGCCTTGTTATGCCTGCGGGATAAGCCAGAACATGAACGGCTGGCCTGGCGGGCACTGCTGGATTATTACGTATTTGATGACCCGGCCAAAGCCGGCCAACACTTACCGGAAGCGGCCCGCGGTGTGCTGGGTGAACTTGACGAGATGCAGGCACGACAGCTACGGGCGATGTTGTTAAATCGACTAAATCGCTAAAAAATAAAAACTTATACCCAAAATCATTGAAGATTCGGGTAGGCGGCAACTGAGCGAGACTGGAGCGCCAGCCCGGCCCGGAGCATAGCTGTCTATGTGACTGGGGCGAGTGAAGGCGGCCAACAACCCCGAATCTTCAAGGATGACGGGTATAAAAATGACAATAAATACAGGGAACAGACCATGCAACACTCAGCAAACCAAGGCGTGAAGAAAGTTGTGATTGCCGGTGGCGGCACCGCTGGTTGGGTCGCTGCTGCTGCCTTGTCAAAACGATTAAAAGGCCTGGTCGAGGTGGTGCTGGTCGAGTCAGAAGAGATTGGCACTATCGGCGTGGGTGAATCGACCATACCGCCGGTGCAGCTATTTCATAATATTTTAGGTATCGACGAGCAAGAATTTATGCGCGCCACCGATGCGACTTTTAAACTCGGTATTTCTTTTGAAAACTGGGGGCAAATTGGCGATCGCTATATTCACCCTTTTGGCACCACCGGCAAAGGCAGTTTCCTCACCGATTTTCAGCATTATTTCCTGCATGGCCAAAAGCTTGGCGTCGAGGCTTCTTTTGGTGATTATTGTTATGAATTACAGGCTGCCAAGGCGCACAAATTCGGTAAATCTGCCAATTCGCAAATTAGTTATGCCTATCATCTGGATGCGGGTCGATACGCCAGATTTTTACGTACTTTCAGCGAAAGCCATGGTTGCCGGCGGATTGAAGGCAAAATTGCCACTGTGACCCAGCATCAAAACGGCGATATTAAGTCGTTGCTGCTGGCCTCCGGCGAGGAAGTCAGTGGTGATTTATTTATCGATTGCACCGGCTTTCGCGCCCTCCTGATTGAACAAACGTTGCACACTGGTTTTGAGCCCTGGGATCACTGGTTGCCGTGCAATAAAGCGGTGGTGGTGCAGACTGAATCGGCCACGACCACACCGCCTTACACCCGCGCTATCGCCCATGACAGCGGCTGGCAGTGGAAAATTCCGCTGCAGCACCGGGTTGGCAATGGCCTGGTTTACGCCGGTGATTATCTGTCGGATGAACTCGCAAAACAGCGCTTGCTGGATGGGCTGGAAACACCAGCGTTATTTGAGCCACGTTTTTTAAGTTTTCAGACCGGTCGGCGCAAGAAATTCTGGTCGAAAAACTGTGTTGCACTGGGGCTGTCGAGTAGTTTTATCGAACCTCTGGAATCAACCAGTATTTATCTGTTTATGAACGGTGTCGTGCGGCTATTGCGGCTGTTTCCATTTGATGGCGTGCGGCCGGCGCTGGCCGATGAATATAACCGGCAGTCGATTAGCGAACTGGAAAAAATCCGCGATTTTATTATTTTGCATTATCACCAGACCGAACGTACCGACAGCCCATTCTGGAACTACTGCCGTACCATGCAAATTCCGGATTCGCTGGCGCAGCGGATGGAATTGTTCCGGGAAAGTGCACACGCTTTTCAAAGCGGCGAAGAAATGTTCCGGCTGGAATCCTGGACCCATGTCATGTTAGGTCAGCGGCTACAACCGAAGAGCTACCATCAGCTGGTGGCGAGTTTGCCGGAGCAGGAGTTACGCCAGCATCTGCAAAATATTCGCGACACCATTGGCCGGGCGGTGGAAAAGTTACCCTCGCATCGTGATTTTTTGCGGCAATATTGCCCGGCGAACGATCAGTGAGTGCTGAGGTGGCTGGAATGGAGCAATCGCCGCTGCCTGCAACTTCGATGTTGAACGGCGGCAATATTTTGACCGCACATGCGCAGATGCACGTGCAACTACTGCATATTGGAACTGAACAATCGCCGTTATTGGTGATTGATAACTTTGTTGCGCAGCCTGAGCTATTGGTGGCGCATGCCTGTCGCCAGCAATTTGTCGCCAATTCGCCCTATTATCCGGGTGTGCGGGCGGCAGCGCCGCGGCAGTATCAGCAGTTGCTGTTGCAATCTTTGCAGCCGACATTGCTGGAAGTTTTCGCGCTACCGCAGCGGCCACTCAGTTTTTCGGTATGTCATTATTCAATTGTCACCACCCCGCCAACCCAGCTGAAACTGCTACAACGCATTCCACATTTTGATACGGTCGAGCCCAATGCGCTGGCGGCGGTGCATTATTTGTTTCAAGGGGATTTAGGCGGCACCGCTTTTTACCGCCATCGTAAAACCGGTTTTGAAAGGATTGACGAAAGCCGGATGCCGGATTATTACCGCTCATTAGAAAGTGAAAATGACGGGCCAAATTTGCCCAAGGCCAATGTCGGTTATATTCAGGGCGACACACCGCTGTTTGAACAAATCGCCAATCCAGCCGGTTTATTTAACCGGCTGGTGATTTATCCGCGTAACTTATTGCATAGCGGGCATATTCCGGCGAACTCACCGCTGTCAGCCGACCCGCGAACTGGGCGGCTGACCATCAGTAGTTTTATTGATTGCCAGCCATAAAAGCGGCAGCCATTAAAGCGCTATTTGAAGAATTGAATTTAAAGCCCCACTCATTGCAATCGCTTATTACCAGTCGTCACAGCTGACTTACCACTGAACTTTTAGCAAACATTGGGGAGTGGCTTTGCGCCAAAAGCGGATGTTAATTTTGGCTGCAACTGAATAGCTGTTTTTAGTTAATCCACGAATAAATTTCCCAAATGCCAGCGCTATCCATCAACAGTAAAGACTGATTTAACGTATAGCATTCCTTATGAGTTTTTTAATCACCGTCTTGCGGGCGCGAAACCGTTCCAACACTTACCTATTTTGGTGAATACGTTTGGAAGCGTTTGATTTAGCGTGAGTTAAAGGTTAACTTCTTATGAGTGAAATTCATGAAAGAAGGCGATAGAATTTGCGTCTTGCGGGTTCTTTGCCTTTGAAAAAATACTGTTATGTGAGAAGGAGTATGAAGTATTAGCCCTGGTAGCCATCTAATGATGAGTTGGCTTTCGTCAAACCTTATCAAAGGGAATGTACGCGAGCGTAGATTGGTAACTTTGTCAGGTATTGCACCTGACATTGATGGTTTTGGTTTGTTTATAGATCCAATAATCAAACATGCTGGGAACGCTACAAATTACTGGGGGCAATTTCATCATTCATTACATAATATCGGTTTTTGTATTGTAGTAACTATATTCACCTACTTCATTGCTAAAACAAACAAAGTACAGGTGGCATGCTTATCGTTCGCAGTCTTTCACTTGCATCTATTCTGCGATCTAATAGGTTCAAAAGGTCCAGACGGCCACCAGTGGCCAATTCCTTACTTGCAACCATTTACAAACAAATTGGCTATTACCTGGCAATATCAATGGGAGTTAAATGCTTGGCCAAATATCCTAATAGGTTTATTGCTTTTAGTATGCATAGCTCTCATCGCAAGGGTATATCAAAGATCTCCATTTGAAATAGTTTCTAAAAGAGCAAATGAAGCATTTATACAAGTTGTACGTAAAATCACATAACAAGGCAAAGCAGCATCAGCCCAGCAAGCTGGGCTTGGACCTCGCTACTCTCGGCCGCTGTTTGCGGCGTTATGCGTGAACTGTTGGAGTTCTTCTGTGAATGAAGAGTTGAAAAATATATTTTGGTCTAACTTTAAAATTACGGCGAAGTATGTCGGAGCTGTATTTTTTATATTAAGTGCAAAGATAGTTTTTGATTCAATCCAAAACGATGACAACGATGGATTGTTTTTCCCATTATATATGTTGGCATTGTCTCCAGTTATGTTGTTTGGTGTTTATTTATACACAAAACTAAAGACTTCAAATCTAAATAAGTATCTGAGCGCACTTATTTTTGGTGCGTTAACAACAGTTTTTTTAATCTGCTTGTTCGTATTATCTGAAGTGCTTAATCAACAAGAAATTAATGTTGAATTCGTCAGTTTTATTGCACTTATATTTTTCGTCACATTGTCATTGATTTATCTTCAATTACCATGGACAGAAAGTGCATAACAAACGCCAGCACAACGCGCCTTCGGCGCTGGACTCGCAACAAGTTGCTCGCCTGTGTGGCGAGCGTTATGCATTCAGTGCAAATTGAGCAATTAAAGCATGAACCTAAAAGAAAAGTTTATTGTTCCATCGTACTGGATATTATTCATTTTTATTCCTTTTATTGTTATAGGTTCAGTGATCCTTTATTTTCAATACCCTAAATGGGTTTTAGCCATTGTTGGTTTTATTATTCTTATGGTAGGTGAGCATGGGCTTAGAAAATGGGCAGCGTTATTCAAAAAGCCGGAAAGCCCCAAAAAGGAAGAATAGCTGTTACTGTACTTGCAGGCATAACAAAGTACTGCCGTTGAGTACGGCGTTAAATTGTCCCAGGAATTAAATTATGGAAGTTGTTTGCAAGTCTTGTAAAAGCAAGATAAAAACTGAAAACATCAATGTTGCTAAAGATACGGCCTATTGCTCAAGTTGTGAAAATATTACGGCTTTATCTGCATTAGTTTCTTCTTCTGCAAACACAAGTTTTAATCCAAACAAATCAGAAGCAGGTATTAAAATTTCTGACCAATCATATTCATGGTCTATAGAAGCTCGCCATTTAGGCCCATTAGCTATATTTTTAGTTCCTTTCACTGCCGTCTGGGCTGGTGGTTCGCTCTCAGGAATATATGGCTCTCAAATAGCCAAAGGTGAGCTGAATTTAGAGCAGTCTTTATTCGGTCTCCCATTTCTTATAGGCAGTATTGTTCTAGTTACATTTACATTAATGAGCTTATTCGGCCGCACTATCATTAGTAATGAAAATGGCAAAGCGCTAATTTTTATTGGTATTGGAAAAATAGGTTGGTATCGTCGTTTTGACTGGAATTCAATAGACAGAGTTTCTGAATCTATGAGTGTGCAATATAAGCATATTTCGCTTGAGGGTAGTTCTCGTTTAATTTTTGGTTGGGGTTTAAGTAGTAGTAAACTTTATTTTATTGCTAACTATTTGCGAAGTAAGTTGAAAATAATTTAACAAGTCGTTGCAGTATCGCACGCTTCGCGTGCTGGACAGTTTTTAAGTCGCGGTTTTATGGTTTTGCTGCGCAAAAGTGTTCCATAAAACCACAACTTAAAAACTGCCGCTGAACTCGGCATTAGGTCTCCACCCATTTTTCTAGGTTTTTCTCAAATGAATAGAGCATTTCAACTAATCGCAGTGGCACTTTCTGCGCTTCTACTATGCTCCTGCGCAAGTCACGTGGGGAACAAGGCTGGGAGTTCGGTTGCGGACGAGGCGGAGATTCGCTCGCTGATGCAGAGATCAATGGAGTCTTGGAACCGTGGTGACCTAACCGGTCATCTCGCAATCTACGATCAAACCGTGACTTTTATGACAGAAAATGGACCGCGGCCCGGTGTTGCATCGATAGAGGCTTCGTTCAAAAAGAGCTACTTCCAAAACGGCCATCCAGTCCAGTCGCTCCGCTTTGAGAAAATTGCAGTTCGTGTGCTGGCTCGCGACGCCGCTCTGGTCACTGGTCGCTACATCCTCTCAGGTGGCGGCCAGCCTGAGCAAGCCGGGTGGTTTACACTCGTGTGGGTACGCGGCTCGCAGGGTTGGCGCGCAGTTCATGACAATTCCGACTAGTCAGCAAAGAGCCTTGGCTCCACGGCATAACAATATATTCAATCCGATGTCGCTTCGCGGCACAGGTTAATTCAGGCGTTAATGTCTGCAACTCGCTCGTTGCTGCAGTGGCTTTTGTACACGTAGCTGTCTATATGTCAAAATCAGGCTTCGAATTGCCACTTAAAATAGAATGTTTAAACATGCTAAAGGACTCTCAAGGATGAAAATCAGCCACTTAATAACAGGCACTTGCTTTTACTGGTTGTGCATCGCCGTAACCCCGCTGATGGCCGCAACACCATCCGCGCATGTCACTTTGCTGCAACAATGTGCACCATTGCCTTTGCAGGCTACGGAAGCCCAATTCAAATCGTTTGAACAGTGTACCAAGCAAGATGGGCCAGCTCGCATAGCGACGTACTTCACTGATATTTATGGGAAAAAACAAGGTAAAGTCAGTTTGCGTTATCTAGATGGTACTGAATTGGTGTTACATGACTTTACCGAAGATAGCCCTGAGCACTATAAGTTTTTTTCACTTTGGGGCTGTGAAGCGTCGCAACGATACTGCGTACTTCATCAATATGGCTGGGAAAGTTGGAGTTATCTACTGATTGACCGCAAAACAAAACTGTCTACCAAGTTGACCGGCTATCCAGTGTTTTCACCCGACAGTCAGTTTCTATTTGAATATCTTGATAACCGCATATCGGAAAATTTTAGCCATAACCTTCTCAAGGTATACAGACTTACGGATGGTAAACCACAGCTATTATTGGAGCAAAATAATCCAGATTATGGTGTTCGTAGCGCCTATTGGCTCGGAACGCATACGCTTCGGGCAATACTGCAGAACTTTGCACCTGATGACTATTCCCGCTATGTCGAAGTCGGCACATTGCAGTTAGAAATTCGCGGCAATCAGGTTAGCATCAGCATTGAGAACAAGCTTCCGCAGAAATAAAACTTTGTTTAATGCAATCGCAATAGCCGGACGTCGACTCTAAATGCAGAGCATGCATTCGTTTCGTTCATGATCGCCTGTTTGGACGACTGCTACTCGCCCTTAGCAGTCTATGACTAGCCCATCAGCCTGAACCTTGTAATTCACAACAATTGCATCAGCGCCGCTTAAGGCCGCGCTGCTGGCAATGCCGCAACAAAAGGGCTCGCTGGCAAACCTGCGCTGTTATACAACACCGCGTTGGGGTTGTCGGCATAGGCGTAACGCACCTGCACTGGCTGTTTGATGTCGGGGTGCGATAACCGCAGCTGATTAATTTGTTGCTTGTCCCCCGGCTGTGTCACAAGCTCCGCCGCCGCCCACTGAAACTTTCCATCGGCACCAGCGATGGCAAAGCTCTGATTGATCGTAGCAGCATCGCCTTTTAAGTTAAGGCCAGCGGCAATCTGATCGAAACTTAACAACAAAGTTGCACCATCGGCCTGCAACGACGCCAGTTCAGGCCCGCGATAAATCACCTGCTCGCCATAAACCACAGCCCGCGCCGCCAGCGCCAGGCGCTGACCTAAGGTTTTTTTATCCACCGGATGAATATCATTCCATTCGCCGGTATCAATCGCTACCACCATCGCCGTATTGGGCGCGCTTAAACTCTGGCGCTGCGCTTCACGCAAACCGGCCCAACTGCTGTCTTGCGGTTGGGGTGTTTTTTCTAAGAAGTTGGCGAGCTGTACATACAAAAATGGCAACGGCTTGTCGTCAGCGGCCTGAAAATGCGAACGCCAATCCTGGATCATCGCCTGAAACCGTTCCTTATACTGCTGATATTGCCCGACATTCGATTCGCCCTGATACCAAATCACGCCTTTGACCGGCAGCTTGGTCAGCGGCGCCGCCAGCCCATTAAATAACCCGAGTGGTTTCCAGCGGATAAAAGTGTCGCCAGGCAGTGGGTCAGCCGTCGCTGCCGTTTGCATTTTCCAGGCACCCGTTAACGGAATATGCTGGCTGTCGGTGCCCAGCCAATAAGGTTTATCCGGGTATAAACCGCTTTTTCCATTGGTGGCGGTAATCCGCAGTGCCAGTTGGTTGGCGCCGGCTTTCAGCAGACCAGCCGGAATATCGTAACGCCGTGGTGGATACTGATAGGTGGTATGGCCCACTTGTACGCCATTGAGATAAACCTCTTCGGCGTCGACAATGGAGCCGAGCCGCAAGGTATCGGCTTGTTTGGCTTGCGCTTCGCTTAGCTGCACGGTTTTGCGCAGCCACCAAACACCGGTAAAAGGTTCAGCCCGAAAGCCAGGCACGGTAAATTCTTGCCACTGGCTGTCATCAAACTGATTGCTATACCAGGGTGTTGTTGGATTTAGCCCGGGATCACGACGCTGTAAATCACCATACCAGGCCTGGTTTTTTGCCTGATCAGCAGCGGTGACATCAGCAATCAGCTGCGGGTCGCGGTATTTCATCCCTTCCGCCAGCGCATCAGGGAAGGCCTGCAACGCCGATTCACTCAGCCAGGCTTCGACCGGCGAACCGCCAAGTGCATTATTTAAAATACCGATAGGTACCTTATTGTGGCGATATAAGTCACGGGCGAAATAAAACGCCAGCGCCGAGAAATGCTCGATGGTCTTGGGATTGGCGGACAGCCACTCGCCACTGACTACATCATCCTGCGGGGCGTGGAAATTGTAGTGCTGTGGCACGGTAAACTGGCGGATCAGCGGATAATCGGCGTTGGTTAAATCCTCCGGATAAGCCTCTTTGAGCCGCGCCATCGGCAGTTCCATATTGGACTGACCTGAGGCCACCCACACGTCACCGAAATACACATCATTAAGCGCAATACGGTTTTTTCCCTGGAACACAAACTGATGCGGCCCTCCGGCCGGTTGCGCGGGTAAGCTGATTTGCCAGCGGCCTGGTGCTGCGGGCTGTGTCGGAAGGTCACTGGCTAAAGCTGGTGCTGTCTGGATCTGCCCAATCACTTTACCGTTGAAACTGACCACCACGGTTTCACCCGGCGCGGCATAACCCCACAGTTTGATCGTGCTATCGCGCTGCAACACCATGCCCTGACTAATCAGTTTGGGCAGTAGGATATCGGCTAATCCCGCGGGACTGAGTAGCAGTAAGCTGCAGCTCAGTGCAAGCTGCAGACGATGACGTTTTGGTCTGACCCGCTGAAGTTCGAACATTCAGGACACCCATCAATTTATTAGCAATTTTTCTAGTGATCACCCTAACAGCTGTAGCAGCAACGCGACACCGGCCTGACAGGAATGACAAGTAGTCTGGGAAAAATCATAAGTTGTTTGCGGACAGCTGGTTTGTGGACAGCCAGCTATTCCACAACTACTTATTCCGCAGCCGTTGCCACAGCTGTTGAGGCAGTCTCATAGCGGATTCCGTAATTTCGTTGCGAGTATTCTCAATTGCAGCGCGCGTCAGCACTGTTAGCCTGAGATTTTTGCATTTGGTTACAGGAACTCACCTTATGAAAATTACCGCAGCGCGCGTGATTGTCTGCAGTCCGGGACGCAACTTTGTCACGCTGAAAATTGAAACGGCTGAAGGCATTTATGGCATTGGCGACGCCACCTTAAACGGCCGCGAGCTGGCGGTGGTCAGTTATCTGGAAGATCACTTAATCCCCTGCCTGATTGGGCGGGATGCGCGGCAAATTGAAGATATCTGGCAATATTTCTATCGCGGAGCCTACTGGCGTCGTGGCCCCGTCGGCATGACCGCGCTGGCCGCCATCGACGTCGCGTTATGGGACATCAAAGCCAAAGCGGCTGGCATGCCGCTGTATCAGTTATTAGGCGGCCGCAGTCGCGACAAAGTACTGGTGTATGGTCATGCCAATGGCAAAGATATCGCAGACACCGTCGAAGCCGTGGCGCGTTATCGCGAGCTTGGTTATCAAGCCATTCGTGCGCAATCTGGCGTTCCTGGTTTGGCGTCAACCTATGGCGTGTCCAAAGACACCTTGTTTTACGAACCGGCAGATGCAGCTTTACCCAGTGAAAATCTGTGGTCGACCAGTAAATATTTGAATCATGTACCGAAGCTGTTCGCTGAACTTAGGCAGCAATTCGGCGATGATGTCCATTTGTTACACGATGTCCATCACCGGCTGACGCCGATTGAAGCGGCCAGACTTGGCAAGGATTTAGAGCCGTTTAAGCTGTTCTGGCTGGAAGATGCGGTCACCGCAGAATTGCAGGAAGGCTTTAGGCTTATTCGCCAGCACACCACCACGCCATTGGCGGTGGGCGAAGTGTTTTCGTCCATTCACGATTGCCAGCAACTGATTAGTGAACAGCTGATCGACTATATCCGCACCACCATCGTGCATGGCGGTGGCGTCACGCATTTACGACGGATTGCTGCGTTAGCCGAGCTGTATCATGTCCGAACAGGTTTTCACGGTGCCACCGATTTATCGCCGGTCACCATGGGCACGGCGCTGCATTTCGACACCTGGGTGCCCAACTTTGGGATCCAGGAATATATGCGTCACACCGCCGAAACCGATGCGGTATTCCCACACGATTATCATTTTGAACAAGGCTTTTTGTACTGCGGCGAAACCCCAGGCCACGGCGTCGATATCGATGAGAAGCTCGCGGCGCGTTACCCTTATCAACGTGCTTATTTACCAGTCAACCGGCTGGAGGATGGTACGCTTTTTAATTGGTAGGGTTTAATGGGTAAAGGGTTTAATGGGTAGGGTTGGTGGCTTGTAAGCCTGTAACTGGTTAGCCATTTATACCCTTCATTCTTGAGGATTTGGGGTATATGTCTTCAAACAGTGAATCCGCCAGCTATCAGCTACCGCAGAAAATGACCACATAAATGCCAGTAGATGAATTATGCGCATCTGAAATCCTTAAAAACTGTCCAGCGAGCGAAGTGCGCGATACTTCAGCGACTTGTTAGGTGCCACCACGTTCAAATGAAAAACCTGGAGGATACTGATGAAGCCCATCAAAGTCCCCTTTTGTTAGAGGTACGCCTCGAGATCGAGCGATGGCATAAACCATACCTAGGTGGAAATAGAAATTTGGATACGCAAAACGCATTAGAAAATCCTCTGCTTTCATTGAGATTGGCGCCGGGCCAGCCATATCTTCAATGACCACTTCGAGGTTGTTTTCCTTTTCATCCAAACTTGCAACGTAGTTGAATGTCTCCTCAAGTTGAGCCCTTAGATTAGCAAATGACTTAACCTCACGGGAGTACGAATTGACTTCTACGCCCGCAATTGGACAACAGGACCTTAAGGCGAAACTTGCCACAATCTCGACTTGAACGCATAGAGGGAACATATCAGGACTAAGTCTTTCATGGAGTATACTTTCATCACCACCAAAATGTGCCTCGAGCTTTTCAAGCAAGCTCGAGAATAACCTCAAGTATTCAACAAAAATTTCAATATGCTTGTTTTTCACTACTGACCTTATCTACACCTAATGCCGCCATAAACGGCCGACCGACAGGACCAGCGCGTGTTTATTGGCCTTGTTAGGCACTAAACACCCAGCCATACGGAAAGCCATAGCGCCAAACATTGAATAACTCCCCAGAGTCTTTCACGCCAACAATAGACATAATGCGCTCAAGATAGACCAAGAATTGGTCCCTTTCTTCGGATTCTGATGTCTTGAATTCCGCAAGTGCTTCTTTGAATACACCAAGCACTACTGCTCGTTGAGGTGACCGCGGAAGCTCTTGCATCAAAGACACAATCACCGAATCTACCGCTGCCTGTGCACTGGCCCTAGCCAATTCATTTGGTGCCCCAAAGTAAAACGAACTTTTATCGAATTCAAACTTCCGCTCCGCCTTTAGCGAATTTAGTTGCGACAGTACAACAGGCGAGATATCTAACACTTTATCGCCCAGGAATGTTGGCCATACGCAAAAAGTTAAGCCTGACACTCCAGCCACAAAAACTAGCAATACAAAACCAGCCAAAACAGCAGCAATTTTCAACAGAATGGATTTCATCATTTAGCTACTGCAGTTCCTATTCTTTGTGCATCTAACGACTTCAATGTGAACTCCTTGCCTAACGCAAAACTTTGGGGCGGCTGAAGCACAGCGCAAGCCGTCCTAGCCACGATAGTGGCGACAACAGCGCCTTGTTATGCATTTTTACGGCGATCATTAATTTGTTCGAATCCTTGAGGCCCTGGATATAGGACATTTTTAAACTGAGACCTTTCCGCGTCAGCTTTAGAGCTGTATTGGTACAAGTAGGTGCTATTAGTCTTTAAAAAGTTTTCGCACAATTCCACGTATTGAATATGCTCAGTTCCATAGAAGTAAAACTGACGCATTCCAGCAGTTGTTACCCTGCCTATAAATTGAAGATTGTCGCTGCATAAAGCGGAAATAAGATGATCTTCAAATTCAAAAAGACTTTCAACTTCATCATCATGGGATAGACCATCATCTCTACCTACTTTAAGTTTGATGAAAAACCAAAATAACCGTACGTGTTTTGGACTTAATTCTTCACCAGCATCAAGGTTGAGGTAAACCGATGCGATTTTGTCATTGATATTTGCTTGATAAAAGTCCCAATCAGCCATTTAAAGGCAAACTCCAAAATGCATAACGTCGCCGTGCCTGGCCTTGTTAAATGCAATTACTCCCAGCTTAGCTCGGAATAAGCTTTTTTATCTTCTTCTGGATAATCGCTCTTGTACTCCCCCCAGCCCATATACTCAAAGTACTTTGTCATGGCCACAAAGTAGGATGATGCTTCACATGTCCAGACAAGTTTTGCTCCGGGTTCCAGCAAGCGACGCGCACTATCGCCATGAGGGCCAGCCAAACAAAATGTCTGTCCATCTTCATCGTCTATCCAAAGTTCGTGCTTCATAATTTCCAAGAGCATTTAAAGTATTTTTTCAAAGGCAAAGAACCGGCAAGACGAAAATTCTATTGCCTTCTTTCATAAATTTTACTCAGAAGACGTTAACCTTTAACCCACGCTAATTCAACCGTTTCCAGGCGTATTCACCAAAATAGGTAAGTGCTGCAACACCACATAATCCTTGGCAATATTGCAATGAAAACTGGTAGGTAATAGTGCCCAGTGGTGGACATCGGTCAAGAATGACAGGCTGCTCTGTTGCAGTGCTTTGATGAGTTCAAACATCTTGGGTTATTGGCGTGATCAAAAGTCCAAAAACCACCCAACACACCTGCCCCAATTAGGGCAGGTGTAACATTCAATCAGGTGTTCCATGCAATCAGCAGTGTATAACCCGAATCTTCAAGGATGAAGGGGCTTATTCGCCCCCACAAACCCCTTGCCCTTCGTTCTCGGTCAACCGTACCCGCGCCAGCTGTAACTGGAATCCAGCCGGGCTTTCGATCAGCAGTGGGTGGGTGATCGCTGTCAGTTTAAAGTCTGGGTTGTTCTGACTAAAACAACGCAGTGGGATCTTCAGGCTTTGCCAGCCTTTACCCAATTGACTACTGAAATAGCTGCTGAAATCGAGGCTAGTTTTGCAATTCTCGCCGCATAACATGCCAAGCAGAATTCTTGCCGCAGCTTTGTCCGTTGCCGCAGGCAGGGCCAACACCTGATATTCAAGCTCCAGCACCATATCGCCGTTGGCTTGGCGGGCTAAGTCCAGACTGGCTTGTTGGCTATGCGTCAGCGCCACGCTGCCGCTTTTCGCAAAGTTTAATACCACTGAATCTTCCTGCTGCAGGCGATCGGTCGCTTTGGCCGTGACCGCGCCTTGCGCCGATTGTTGCAGCGGATCAGTCACCACCGTTACTTGCCCAGCATCAATAAGCTGTAATTGCCATGGGCTCACCGCTTTACCAGCATGCAGATAGCGACTGAAGTTCACCACCAGATCGGCGCTGATACCTGAATTTTCCGGCAGCTTGGCCACAGTCACATCATCCTGGTAAGTCAGACCATAACCAAAAGCAAATTGCGGTTGATAGTTAACGTCCCCGACATTTAATAAAGCGCCGGTGGCATCTGCGGGCCAGGAGAACGGCAGTTTGCCCTGAAAATCATGGCGAATGCTGCCATCTGCTGCGCGGATCAGCACATCGGCCACAGCGCCACCTTCCGAGCCTGGTAAAAAGGCGGCGACAAAAGCATCGGATTGATTGAGCTCAGGATTGACCCAGAGTGGCCGCCCGGAAAGAAACACCGTCACCGTTGGAATGCCCTGGGCTTTGAGTTCAGTCAGAATTTGTAGACCACGACCATCATCAAACGCCAAATGCGCGCGGTCGCCAACAAACTCGGCATAAGGATCTTCACCAAATACCACAATCGCCACATCTGGTTTTGCATCTGGCGCAAAACGGCCATTTTCACTTAGTTCAACCGTGCCACCCGCCGCAGTCACCGCGGTTTTGATGCCAGCATAAATCGATTCGCCATTGGGAAAATCGCTGTTTTTATTGCCGGCACCTTGCCAGCTTAAGGTCCAGCCGCCGCTTTGTTTGCCGATATTGTCGGCTCCATCGCCAGCCACTAACACTTTGCTATTGGCTTTCAGCGGTAACAGCTGTTGATTGTTTTTCAGCAGCACCAGCGATTTACGCGCCGCTTCCCGAGCCACCGCCCGATGCTCGGTGCTCGCCATCAGCTCAAACTTGCCCGCAAGTGGCCGTTTTGATGGCAGTACCTCGTCAAACAATCCCATTTCCGCTTTGATCCGAAGCACCCGGCTGACCGCTTCGTCCAGCCGCGCTTTGGAAATCCGGCCATCTTTTACTTGCGCCAGGGTGTTGTGATAGAGCTTTTCCCAGCTATCCGGTGCCATAAACATATCCAAACCGCCATTGAGCGACGCGGCACAATCGGTTGGTGTACAGCCTTTGACCTGACCATGGCCATTCCAGTCGCCGACCACAAAACCGTCGAAACCCATCCGGCCGACTAACACATCGCTTAGCATCGGCTGGAAGCCATGCATTTTTTCACCAAACCAGCTGTTGTAGGAGGCCATCACCACCCGCGCCCCGGCTTTAATCGCGCTGTAATACGGCTGACCATGCAAGTCACGAAGTTCTGCTTCGGTATGTTGGTTGTCGCCTTGATCTTTGCCGTCAACGGTACCGCCATCTCCCAGAAAATGCTTTACCGTGGCGAGCATATGTTCACCACGCAAAAACCCGGCTGTTCCAGGAATCCCTTGAATACCCTGCAGAATATGTGGTGCGTAAGCAGCCACCAGCGCCGGATCTTCACCATAGGATTCATAGGTGCGTCCCCAGCGATCGTCACGCACCACGGCGATGGTTGGCGCGAAAGTCCAGTCAAGGCCAGTGACCTGCATTTCGATGGCCGTCACCCGGCCGATTTTGCGCAGCAATTCCGGTTCACGCATGGCACCTAAGCCAATGTTATGCGGAAAAATGGTGGCGCCTTTGACATTGCTGTGACCATGTACCGCATCGGTGCCCCACATCACCGGAATATAAGGCCGACCATCGCTGGTATCGGTGCTGGCTTGCCAGAAGGCATCGGCCAGTTCCAGCCAGGCTTTGGCGCCAACTCTTTTATCAGCACCGGGCGCGGAGTTACCGCCATTGAGGACACTGCCCAGATAATAATCACGCACCTGTTTTGGCGTGACCGAACCGATATCCGCCTGGATCAGTTGCCCGACTTTTTGCTCATCGCTCATTTGCGCCAGCAAGGCGCTGATTTTGCTTTCAATGGCTGGGGTGCGGGCAATCGGCGATGGCTGTAACGGCCAGTTTTTGGCGTCGATCACTGGTTTTTCGGCGCTGATCGCAGGATTTGTTGGCTCAGCAGCAGTAACGGCCGCGGGCTCGTTCGGCGTTGGACCCGGTGATGCCGCCTGCTCACAGCCGGTCAACGCCAGGCTGCAGGACAACACCAATAACCCGGTACTTAATTCGTTTGCGATGGCCATGGCTTGCGCTCCTTCAGGCTGATTAATTGCGATGTCCTGCTTTGCGGACAGCCGCCGTTTATTGTTCATATTGGATAGCCACGGTACTCAAATACGCTTTGTGCGCACCGACATCCGTGATATCACCACCGATGTCAAAGCTACCGTGCAAGCGCAGATCAGCCGAGGAGCTGCCAATCATCAGCTTGATTTCACCGGGTTCCACCACCCAATGTTGCTGGCTGTCGACAAAAGCGAGCAGGTTAACCGGCACTTTAAAACTGACCAGCGCCTGCTGACCCGGCTGTAAATCAACCCGGGAAAAGGCTTTCAGCTGTTTGACTGGGCGGGTGATACTCGCTACCGGATCATTGATATACAGCTGCACCACTTCGGTACCGAAAACCTTGCCGCTGTTTTTCAGCCGAAAGCTCACTGTCACTTCGCTATTGGCAATCGCACGCTTGGCACTTTCCACTATCTGCAAATCGCTGTAGTCAAAACGGGTGTAACTTAAACCATGGCCAAAGGGGTAAAGCGGGCTGATCTCATCAAACAGATAACCGCGTTTGGCGGAAGGTTTATGGTTGTAAAAACCTGGGATATGACCGGCGCTACGGACAAAAGTCAGAGGCAATTTGCCGGATGGATTGACGTCGCCAAACAGCACATTAGCAACAGCTGCGCCGGTTTCTTGCCCCAGATACCAGGCCTCGATAATCGCGGGCATAGTGTCAGCGAGCTCGCCTAACGCCAAAGGACGGCCATTACTCAGCACCAATACCAGCGGTTTACCGGTCTCTTTGGCCACCTGCAATAAGGCGTGCGCCAGTTGCCGCTGATTGCCAACCAATTCCAGATTGCTGCGATCGCCCAGATGTTCCTCAGCCCAGGCTTCGCGCGATAAACCTTCGTTTTCGCCGAGCACCAGCACCACAGCATCAGAAGTTTTGGCTAAAGCCACCGCTTCTTCCAGCAAGCCTTGCCGATCCTCGGCATTGGTTAATTGAATGCCATCTTCGTTCCAGCGCTGCATCGAAAAAGTACCGGCTTTGGTACTACGCTCAGCCAATCTGGCGGCGGCTTTGGCCTGCAACATCGCAGTCGTCGAGGTGTCGGTGCTGGCGATTTCCATATCAACAGCCCCGGCATCGTCTGAAACTTTAGGCGTAACTGTTTTTGTTAAGATCGTACCGCGGGCAAACCACACTTCGGCTTTACCCTGTAACTTTGCGGTTAAGCCATCGACAATACTAACGGTTTGCCGTGGAATACTGCTGTAGCCGCCGAGCAAGGTTTCATCGGCATGCGGGCCAATCACTGCCAACTTCTTGATATTGCTTATCTTCAGCGGCAAGGAACCATCGTTTTTCAATAGCACCAGCGACTTCTCTGCCATCTCTCTGGCAAACACTCGCTGCTCTGGCGCTCCGACCAACCCATCAGCTTTAGATGCATCGACATAAGGGTTTTCAAAAAGTCCCAGCCGGAATTTCAGCGTCAGCACGGCGCGAACTGAGATATCAACCACTTTTTCCGATAGCTGACCTGTTTTTACCAGTTCCAGTAATTTTGGATAAGCCTTTGGATCCGGCGTTTCCATATCAACCCCGGCCAGCAGCGCGGCCTTGGCGGCTTCGGCGTCACTGGCGTATAAGCCATGGCGACTGTTCAGCTCCTGAATGGCAAAATAGTCACTGACCATCACACCGCGAAAGCCCCACTGTTTGCGCACTACATCGTTCAGCAGCGGCCCATTCACATGCGACGGGATGCCATCGATTTCGTTGTATGACGGCATAATACTGGCGGCATGCGCCAGCTTCACCGCGGCCTCAAACGGCGGTAAAAACACTTCATGTAATTCTCGCGGGGCGATTTGCGCCGGCGCAATATTGACCCCGGCAGAGGGCTGACCATGGCCGGTTAGATGTTTCAGCGTTGAGACCACTTTATCGGTGGCGAAGGGTCCTTCAGCGCCAACTTCGCCCTGAAACCCAGTGACCGCTGCCACACCAAGTGCCGACATCAGATAAGGATCTTCACCCATGGTTTCTTCAATCCGGCCCCAACGTGGGTCGCGGGCAATATCCAGCACCGGCGCTAACGCCCAATGTGCGCCGGTCGCGCGCATTTCTTTGGCTGCCAGCGCATACACCGCCTGCAAATCCTGCGGCGACCAACTACTGGCAAGCGCTATCGCTTGCGGAAAACTGGTGGCATCAAAAGCCACATAACCATGCAAGGCTTCTTCGTGCATCAAGGCAGGAATACCGAGCCGGGTGTGCTCTTTCAGCCAGCGCTGCAGCGCATTGTTAAATTCGGCGGTTTGCCGGGGTGTTTTAAACTCACTCGGCCTTGCGATATGACCAATCCCCAGTGGCATCTTTTGCGCTGCGACTTCGGCGATAAATTGTAAACCGCCATCACCAAGCTCAGCGGATGTTTCCATCGCCCGGCGCTGGTGCCACAGGGTTTGCAATTGCGCTAATTTTTCTTCCAGCGTCATCCGGCTGATTAAATCATCCACCCTGGCATTGACCGGTAAAGCGGCATTTTGGTACGGCAAAGTGCCCGCCGCGAGGCTCTGACCACTGGTGACACCGCCAGCGAGACCACAACTTAGCACTGCTGCAGTCACAGCGGTGATCATTGGTTTACCCATGCTCAGGCCTCCGGCGGCTGATTAATCACGATAAGGTTTTAAGGTTTGAATGCGACCGTCAGCGTCATACTGAATTTCCGCTATTTTCACCGAACGCAGATGGGTCACGCCGCCGGACAAAATCGAGTCGTGGTAAAACAGATACCATTTACCTTCAAATTCAGCGATTGAATGGTGAGTGGTCCAGCCAACCACCGGCTCCAGAATGCGGCCCTGATAGGTGAAAGGGCCGTATGGGTTGTCGCCGGTGGCATAACACAGAAAGTGGCTGTCGCCGGTCGAATAGGAAAAGTAATAGGTGCCCTGATATTTATGCAGCCAGGACGCTTCAAAAAACCGTCGATCAGTATCACCGGCTTTGAGTGGCTGGCCATGCTGATCCAGGATTTGAATTTCCCGCGGCGTTTCGGCAAATTCCAGTAAATCGTCCTGTAGTTTTGCCACAATCGGACCAAGCGCTGGCTCATCCGCTACAGGCTCTGCATGCTCAACGTGCCATTGGTGCTGGCGGTACTGTTGTAACTGACCGCCCCAGATGCCACCGAAATATAGGTAGAACTGGCCGTCATCGTCTTCGAACACGGCTGGATCAATCGAATAGCTGCCTTGAATGGGCTCTGGCTGGGCTTTAAAAGGCCCAACCGGTGAATCACCGACTGCAACGCCAATCTGGAAAATACCATCCGGGCGTTTGGCCGGGAAATACAAATAATATTTGCCGTTTTTGCGGGTGGCATCCGGCGCCCACATTTGGCGCTCGGCCCAGGGCACGTCTTTGATATGCAAGGCCACACCGTGGTCGACCGCAGGCGCATCAGGGCCAGCCATCGATAACACGTGATAATCCTCCATGCCAAAATGGTCACCGTTATCGTTAAACGCAATTCCGGCCTCGATATCGTGCGACGGATAAATATAAATAACACCATCAAACACATGGGCCGATGGATCGGCGGTATAAATATGTTCGACCAGCGGCTGCGAAATCGCTTTGTGCTTGAGTGCCTGCAAGTCCGGCTGCGCCTCGTTTGGAACTGCTGGCTCGACCTCAGTTTGCGCTGTTGTCTCTGAAAAATTCGTCATCACTGTTACTCCACTTGCGCCAAACCGGCAGCTGCGCGACGTTCGTTTAGTGCCTGCTCGATTTGGGTTTCTTTATGTTTATTAATCTCATACAAACACACGCAGCCGACGCCCAATAAAAATGGTAATGACGCATACAGGCTGACTGAGAGTTTGATGCCATGGATGGTTTCCGGGGATTGCGCGGCAAGCTGCGCGTCATAACCAACATGCGCCAAAATACCGGCCACCAAAGCACCGCCAATCGACAGCCCCAATTTCAGACCAAAAATCATCGCCGAGAAAATAATGGCGGTAGCGCGACGGTTGTTTTTCCATTCCGAATAATCCGCAACATCGGCAATCATTGCCCAGAGCAGCGGAATGGTGATGCCGTAGAAAAAGCCATGCAGAATTTGCGACAAGAACACCAAGCCGATGGCATCAGACGGAAACAGATAAAACGCCAGAATAAACAAGGTGGAAATAAACAATGCCACGGCAAACACATCGCGTTTACCAAAACGGTCGGCCAGCGGTTTGGAAAAACCAATACCGATAATCATGCAGATAATGCCGCCAGCATTAAACAAACTAAAACCTGAAGTTGCGGCGTCTTTTGGCCACAAAAACTCGGTTAAACCCATGCTGGTTAAACCGCTATTCAGCGCCAGAATAAAGCTGTTAAAGCCAATATCTTCCAGAAAAACCGCGACCTGCTGCTCACTTAAATAGTTCTCAAAATAGAAAATATACATGCCGCCTTTCAGCGCCAGGGTGATAAACACCAACACCGTCAGAATAAGCATGATCAACCAGGGCCGGTTTTTCAGCAGATCGCTGACATCCTGCCGGATGCTGGAAGTCTGGCCGGAAATGGTTTTCACCCGCTCTTTGGTGGTGATAAAAGTGATCAGGAAAAACACGATGCCAACCCAGGCAAACAAGGTCATGGTGTTTTCAAAACCAACGGCTTTATCGCCATCACCCAATATAAGCACCAGCGGCAACAACAGTGCCTGAATGATAAATTGCGCCACCATCACTGCGACAAATCGGTACGCCGACAAGCTGTTGCGATCGGCCATACTGCCGGTTAACACGCCACTGAGCGCCGAATATGGCAGGTTATTGGCGGAATACACCAGCACCAGCAGCACGTAAGTAATAAAGGCATAAATGATTTTTCCATCTGGGCCAAAATCCGGTGTGCTGAAGGCCAGCAGCGCAATCACGCCAAAAGGGATGGATGTCCATAAAATCCAGGGCCGGAATTTGCCCCAACGGGTTTGGGTGCGGTCAGCAATAATGCCCATAATCGGATTAAAACAGGCGCCAATTAAACCGCCGGTAAAAATAATAGTGGCGGCAGCGGCCGGCGGAATTTGATAGACGTCGGTGTAAAAAAACGCCAGAAAGGTCATCAACGTCTGAAAAATCAGGTTGGCAGCGAGGTCGCCCAGGCTGTAGCCGATTTTTTCGGTGACCGAGAGTTTATGTACTTCTGTTTGCATCTAATCCTGCCTGTTGATGTTATTGTTTTTATGTTGTTGCTGTTAACTGTTGAACCCATTGCATCGACTGGTTTTTATGGCTGTCCTGTATTGACTTCGGGCAACCAGGCCTGAAACTGGCCGCTGACATGCAGGAGCGCCATCAGGTACAGCATGCCATCATAATAACGGTATTGGCCACTGGGCAAAGGTTGTTGCCACAGCGCTTCCACAAACTGCAGCCGCTGTGGATGGGTCGACGACAAACTGGCCACTGCATTCATTGCCACCAAGCCAGTGGTTTGTTTTTCATCAAGTTTTTTGCCATCGATGCTGTATTGACTGGCATAACTATTCAGCCCTTCCGCCAGAAAAAATGCCTGCAGTCGCTGGCTTAGTTCCTGGGCGCGCGGGTTCAACCGCCACCAGCTCCAATCCACCGCCCAATTCATCGCGGTGCGCCAGGCATCAAACCGAAAATCGGCCGACTCCGGTCGCCAGGATGCGGCCCAAGGGCTGCCATCAAAGTTGCCATAATCCGGCGTCAAACCGGTTTTCGGATGCGCCGCCAAACTAAAGTAATCACGGCTGACGGCTGCGGCTTTGCGCCAAAACGCTTGATCAGCAGCAGGCCCCATTTGAGCCCAGACTTCATAAAACCCCGGTAAATGGTAGGACGCATCGGTGTGATCGGCATTTGGAAGATCCGGCGTGAAGCGCACCATCGCACGCTCCGGATGAAATAAGTTGGTGCCGGATTGCGTTTTGCGAATTTGCTGCCGTTTCCCACCATTTCCAGCTACATCGTTCGCAGTAACCGTTTGATAAGTCACAGTCGAACCACTCACCACCTGGCGATGCCGGATCAGATGCAGCAGCTGATCAGCCTGGGTTTTATAATCATAAATGCCACTGCCATTGCCCCAGCGTACCGAGGCGAAATACAATGCAGTGACAAAATACTCTTCACCATCCGGCGCTGGCATCACATCATTCACTGAACCATCTGTTGCCACGGACCAGGCAAAAAAACCATAAGCCGGATGGGCCGGATCTGCCTGATACATATGGGTTTTCGCCCAATTCCACAGCGTGTCGAATTCGGCTTTTTTATTCAGTTGCAGCGCAATCATCATGCCGTAGGACATGCCTTCGGAGCGCACATCATTGCTGTTGATATCGTGGATATAGGCTTTGGCGCCCTGGCTGTTTTGGCCATCGGCGAAATACACCGCCTGAGTTTTGGCATCGCCGTAAAAAAAGTGCGCAAAAGCGTCGGCAATTTTGCGGTTGATGGCCGCGTCGCACTTGCCCAACTCTGCCAATAAATTCGGATACTGTTTGCTCAAGGCACTACCGCTGACCGCTGTTATTGCTTGCTCAGCATGGGTGGCGGCCATTTTTGGAACTGCCGCAGCCATGTCTGCCTGAAGTGGCCACGCCACCAGGCTTAGCAATAACGCCAACCCAGTCACATTGATCGTTGCCACAGTTTTGCATCGCACGCGGTTTGCTCCTTATCGATCTGCTATTAAACCACTTCAGTCCATACCATAACGCGCCAGCTGCTTTGGGGAATTAACGTAATGTACTGCCAGAATTACGTTTTTTAATAAGCCAGCTGTTTTGCGACCAAATTACACATATGCTGCAATTCAGAGCAACCCCCATTGGAGCCCCTATGTTGCAATCCTCAATGTCAGGTCCAGCGCAAGCCGGATCGCCAACCACAACCGCTGATACAGCCACCGAACACCAAGCCGAAAATAAAATGTTTATTTTGTTTATTAGCCTGGTCGCGACTATCGGCGGCTTTTTGTTTGGCTTTGATAGCGGCGTGATCAACGGTACCGTCGACGGCTTGCAACAGGCATTCAATTCACAAAGTGTTGGTACCGGTTTTAATGTCGCCAGCATGTTACTTGGCTGTGCGGTCGGCGCTTTTTTTGCCGGACGTTGGGCGGATATCAGCGGTCGGCGCACTATTTTGCTGGTGTCGGCGGTGCTGTTTATCATCAGCGCCTGGGGTTCTGGAATTGCGGTCACTTCACTGGAGTTTGTGATTTACCGGGTGCTCGGCGGCTTGGCGGTTGGCGCCGCTTCCGTGATCACCCCAGCCTACATTTGCGAAGTTGCACCGGCGCGCTATCGCGGCATGCTTACCACTTTGCAGCAAATCGCCATCATTTTTGGCTTGTTCATTGCTTTTGTCAGCAATTACCTGTTGGCCAATTATGCCGGTGTATCGACGGCTAATTTATGGCTGGATTTCGAAGCCTGGCGCTGGATGTTCTGGATTGAGTTATTCCCAGCCGGTTTGTTTTTAGTGATGCTGTTATTTATCCCGGAAAGCCCGCGGTATTTGGTGCTGCGCGGTCGTGCCGCCGATGCCGGCAAAGTACTGACCCGCTTATATGGTGCCGTTGCTGCCAGCCGCAAACTTAGTGAAATTCAGCAATCACTGAATGCCGATCATCCACCGAAACTGGCCGATTTATTGAATCCGGCCGATAGCGCAGATCCAGCCGCCAAACCCGGCAAGCTTCGAAAGATTGTCTGGGTTGGCATTGGCCTTGCCAGTTTTCAGCAACTGGTCGGGATTAATGTGGTGTTTTATTACGGCGCGGTGCTGTGGCAGGCGGTTGGTTTTTCCGAAGCGGACGCTTTATTCATCAACGTGATCAGCGGTGGCATCAGCATCGCCGCCTGTGTTTTTACTTTGTTGGTGATTGATAAAATTGGTCGCAAGCCGCTACTGAAATGGGGTTCAGTAGGCATGACGGTGACGTTAGCACTGATGGTACTGGCGTTTTTAAATGCCAACCAAGACGCAGACGGCAATTTGCTGATGGGCGACTGGGGCATCGTGGCGCTGGTGAGTGCCAATGCTTATGTGTTCTTTTTTAATCTATCCTGGGGCCCGGTGATGTGGGTGATGCTGGGCGAAATGTTCCCGAATCAGCTGCGTGGTGTTGGACTTGCGGTCAGCGGCCTGTCGCAATGGGTATGTAACTTCCTGATCACCATGACCTTTCCGCTATTGTTGGCGAGCGTTGGCTTGGCCGGTGCTTATGGCCTCTATACGCTGGGTGCATTGCTATCGATTTGGTTTGTGGTGAGCATGGTGCACGAAACCAAAGGCACCGAACTGGAACAGATGCAGGGTTAAAGATAAGCCAGGCCAAAGCCCGGGAGCATATAGATGCAGCTATTTCAGTTAAACAACCAGGCCGGTGACGAGCTGGTGATTTTAGCCCACGGCGCCACGATGCAGCGCTGGTCGACGCTGGTTGGCAATCAGCGGCGCGAGCTGATTTTAAGTTACCCAGAGCCGCAGCAATACCGGCAGGACCGCTGCTATCTCGGCGCGCTGGTCGGCCCTTATGCCAACCGGATTGATCAGGGCAAAATAACCATCGATCAGCAACAGTTTCAGCTGCAACAAAATGAAGGACCGCATCATTTGCATGGCGGCGAGCAAGGTTTGCAGCGGCAAGAGTGGCAGCTGCAGCAACTACACCACAACAGCCTGGTGCTGACTTGCGAACTGGCCGACGGCCATAATGGTTACCCCGGCCCCAGTCATTTTCAGGTGAGTTACCAGCTGTCGGAACCGACCGCCGTGACCAGGGCCGATGGTGTGGTATTACAACAAAGCTGTTTAACCGTAGAGTTGCAAGCCAGCAGCAGCCAGCCGACGTTAATAGGCCCGACCTTGCATCCATATTTTAATCTGGCGGCGCCAGCGCAGCCTGCAGCGTCAACGGATGATCACGCCAGCAACCCACCAGCCAGCTCCATCAACACCCATCTGTTACAACTGCACGCCGCTTATTACGCCGAAGTCGACACGCAGAATATTCCGACCGGACAGCTGCGAAAAGTCAGTGGTAGCGCTTATGATTTCAGTCAGCGTCAGGCGATTGGCGAGTTGCAGCTAGACCACAATTTTGTGGTGCACGGCAATCTGCAACAACAAACTGCCGAACTCACCAGCCCTGATGGCCTGCTCACCCTCGGCGTCAGCTCCGATTATCCCGGCCTGCAAGTCTATACTGGCGACCATTTAAGTGGTGCCTTCCATCCCCGCCAGGGTCTCTGCCTGGAACCACAGTTTTTCCCGGATTCTCCCAACCAAAAATGTTTTCCATTCCAGTTCACCCGCCCCGATCAACCCTTTAGCGCGAAGATTTGTTATTGGTTGACGAAAGGTTAAAGGGCGCGACTATACTTGCTATTTCTTGCAAACGAACAAGGAACAGCACAATGCCAAAACTACTACGTCAGGTACTTGCGGTGGTGGTCGGAATTATTGTGGGTGGTTGCGTCAATATGGCGCTGATCACTTTGAGTCCAGTGCTGATCCCGCCACCGGCCGGTGTTGATGTGACGAACTCTGAAAGCCTGCGGCAGTCCATTCATTTGTTCCAGCCACAACATTTTGTGATGCCATTTTTGGCGCATGCATTAGGTACTTTTGCCGGTGCATTAGTGGCATATTTGCTTGCAGCGACGCACAACAGGCAACTGGCGTTTGGTATTGGTGTTTTTTACTTTTGCGGCGGGCTGGCGGCCAGTTTTATGATCCCAGCGCCACTGTGGTTTATCGTGCTCGATTTACTGCTGGCTTATTTGCCGATGGCCTGGCTGGCGGTATGGCTGGGTTTTTGGTTGCGGCCGGTAAGTATAAAAAATTAGCGCGTATCCGGCCTGCGGGAATATGAGCATTGCAAGTAAGTAGCCAGGCAACGGGTGGGGGATCTTGTCCCACCCGTGCTGGTTTACTTCAGTTTCCAGCGGATTGCCAAAGCAGATTACTGTTTGATGGCTTCAGTAATGCCGTTGATATCACCAGCTTTAATGCCAATTTCACTCAGTAATGAATCCAGTAGTGGCGCCTGAGCGCGGTAACGCAATGCGCTATTAACCACCTGATCTGGTAATGAGCCTGCCGGAGTATGACCAGCACCGTGATCACCACCAACACCACCTAAACCACCATTTAAACCGTTGACCTGCAGAATTTTAATGTCGCTAATCTGCTCCATCGGCTTGACGCTTTGCGCAATAATTTCCGGTAGGCGTTCAATCAATGCCAGACGAATTTGCATCGCAATCTGATCCACACTCAACATATTGGCAGCAGCATTAATGGCTTTTTGACCTTCGGCGTTTACGGCATAAGTTTTGGCTTTAGCTTCGGCTAACATTAATTCTGCATCGGCCTGACCTTTGGCTTGCAAGCGGTCTTTATCCGCCTGACCTTGCGCCACTAACCGCAGTGATTCGGCCTGATCTTCGGCAGCTTTTTTCTCAGCATCAGCGGTAACTAACAACTGGATTGCTTCTTTTTCAGCTTCCTGGCGTGCTGCAACCAGTTCGACCTGCTTGGCCCGTTCAGCGCGTTCAGTTTCCCGTACAGTGATCACGCCTTCTTCCTCTTTTACCGCAAGGGCGCGGGCTTTGTCCGCTTGGGCTTTGGCTTCAGATTCAGCCCGGGATTTTTCTGCCACCGCAATCGATTTGTCTTGTTCTGCCAGTTCAACCGCTTTTTGCCGGTCAATTTCAGCTTGTTCAATCGCGCGTTGTTTGGCGATATCCATCTCACGCACCGCCCGCTCTTTCTGGATGGTTTCGTTTTCGATATCACGTTCTGACAAAATCCGTTTTAAATCGATTTCACGTTGCGACGCAATTTGTGCTTCTTCAGCTTCGCGTTTTTTCTCTGCTTGTTCACGGGAAATTTCCGCCATTTGTGAAGCGCGACGGATCGATACTTCGCGCTCTTGCTCTAACCGGGCGTATTCTTCTTCTCTGGAGATTTGCAGTTTGGCCCGCTCGGCTTCCAGGTTTTTCTGTTTGATGGCCAGATCAGTTTCTTGCTCGATATCGTTGCGGATTTTACGGCGAGATTCAATGGCCTGCGTCAGCTTGGTTAAACCCTCGGCATCAAAGGCGTTTTGCGGGTTAAAGTGTTCAAAGGCCGTTTGATCTAAACCGGTCAACGACACCGATTCCAGCTCCAGACCGTTTTTCAGCAAGTCTTCAGACACCACTTGTTGTACTTTTTGTACAAAATCCACGCGCTTTTCGTGCAGCTCTTCCATCGCCATTTCTGCGGCAACCGAGCGCAGCGCATCAACAAATTTACCTTCAATCAGCTCTTTCAGTTCTGCCGGGTTCATGGTTTTTAAGCCCAGGGTTTGTGCGGCATTGGCGATTGAATCTGTGGTTGGTTTCACCCGGACATAAAATTCGGCGGTAACATCAGCACGCATCCGATCGCGGGTGATCAGCGCTTGTTCGGCGGCACGACGCACTTCCAGCCGCAAGGTATTCATATTCACCGGAATAATTTCGTGTAATACCGGCAACACAATAGCGCCACCATTGACGATCACTTTTTCGCCGCCAAAACCGGTGCGGACAAACGAAATCTCCTTGGTCGCTCTTTTATACAGCCGCGCCAGAATCATCCCCAATACCAAGAGTGCTACCAGCACTACACCGGCGATAATCAATATATCCATTAAATTTGTTGCCATTTCCATTGCTTGGTCCTTTTTGTTGTTAGATTTTAGTGACTTATACTTTTAATGTCAGCAGTAAAACGAACTGCTACTAGCCAGATTAAGGTTGATCGGATAAATGTTTATTGGTATTCAGAATACCCTGATACACAGTGCCATGGCGGGTCAGCAGTAACACTTCACTGCCTTGGGCGAAACTTAGATCTGCGCAGTCAGGTTCCAGTCGGATGTAATGACTGTAACCGTGCTGATCTTTCACCCGCGCTTCGGCCGGAAAACCTTGCCGTGCCTGACCTAAGGTAATAATGGCGACACGGCCGATTAAGCTGTCTTCACTCACGGCTGTGGTTTCGTCTTTGGGCATGACCTTTTGTAGTACACCCCCGCTGAACCGCAACAATGGCAACGACAACATCAAGGTCAGCGGCAGACTTACCAGCAATGGTAAATACCAGCCCAGCAGGCTGTGGCTCAGTGCCTGCAATAACAAGCCTAGTAAGCCGAAATTACAAAGCCAAACTACTAACAGCATCAGTAGTGGTACTTGACCAATCCGCAACCAACCTAAAAAACGGCTGAGCGCAGCATCATTGTCCGGGTGACCAATTTCAGCGTGAGCGTGCAGATCGGTTTCTGGCAACAAACTATCCAGTGCATCCGACATGCTGTTGCCGATAAATAACGTCACCACTTCCAGCACGGCAATCAACAACATCAGCGCCAAGGCAATGGTAAAAACCTTATTTTCAGTGGCCAGCAACAAGCTCCACATTAGCTTTTGCCTGCTTTAAGTGCAGCCAGCCGCTCGGCGATGCGGTTGTTGCGGCTGAGTTCTTCCAGTTCCGCCAATTGCCGCGCATTGCTGGTATCCAGGCCGCGGCCGGGCAAACCACTTTGATTTTCTAAGACCCGTTCAAACACGTCGGTGGCGCGTTGTACTTTGTCTTCGGTACTGCTGTGTTGCCCTGGAGTGGCGGCGGTGGCTTCTTTGGCTTGTTGTGCATCGCGAAAGGCTTTGAGTTCTGCCAGCATTTCCCGTTTTTTCGCCTGCAGTGCCTGAATAAAACCTTCCAGTTCTTTTTCGCGATTGCTGCAATCACTGATACTGGCTTCAAGCACTGGGATCCGCGCTTCGATATCCATCTGCTGCGCAATGCCGGCGGCCGCTAAATCATCACGGCCGCTTTGTATCGCAACTTCTAGCTGTGACGCCAGAGTTTCGTGACGGTTGTTTTCATCGATCAGCCGCTTACTAGCCAAATGTTTCTGGGCAATCTGCTGACCTAATTCACTGCGGCTGTCGGCAATGGCGCTGTCGATTTCTTTAATCGCCTGCGCCATCACGGTTTCCGGCGCACTATTTTCCACCGCATCAACCAGCGCATTTAAACTACCACTGACTAAACGCGCGACACGACGACTGATACTTTCGCTCATATTATTCTCCTTGCGCTGTCGGGTTGGTACTGCTGATCAATTCAGCCAGCCGGACCAGATCCTGACGTTGGTGTTGATGGGGGATGGGGGACGTTTGATAAGCCTGCTGCAGTTGCAACGGCAATACCGCGGCATTCAAACGGTACAGTTGTTGTAAAACGGCGAATTCAATTTGGCGCAATTGTGGCGCTGCAGTATCGGCCAAGGTCGCCGAATGACTTTGCACCAACGCCAGCATTTCCGGTAACCATTGCAGCAGCGCAATCATCACTTCGGCCGGTTGTTGTACCTGCTGCTGCCGGATTTGCCATTGTTGTTGCAGCGGGGCCAACCACGTCTGCATTTGCTGTAAATTTTCGGCGTAATTACTGCTTTGTTGTTCACGACGGCGAATTTGTGCCAGTAACGAACGCAATTTATCAGAAGGAGTCACGGCACCTTCAAAGCTTAAGTTACTGATAAAACTAGCATCTTCCAGACTAATTCTGGCACTGAACGGAACTGTTTTGCTACTCATGGTAAAACGCATCCTGCCAAACCTTGATAAGCTGATTGTATTCAAATGAATTCAATCGTCAATCGAAATGTTCAAAAATTGTAATTTTTGTGATTTTAGTGGCGTCCGTGGCAGCTTGGCCATGATGGTTAAAGTTTAAATGTTATCCAAATGTCGTTTAGGCGTGTTGGTTATCGGATGCTGTGCCAAGGTTTAGGCTAGCACTAAAGCAAGGCGGGAGCTGGGAACGTCGGTTGCGACCGGTAATCCACTGCGTTTTAATTTCAGCACTGCCGGTAGTTATCCGGTCAGGTTAACGGTGAAAGATGCGGCAGAGCAGCAGGCCAGTACCAGTCAGACGTTAACCGTCACGGCGCCGCCACCACCTGCGGCGGCTACAAAGTCTTCGGGCGGTAGTTGGTCGGGATGGCCAAGTTTGGGTTTATTATTATTGTGCCTGAGCCGACGATGGCATCGTCGCAGCAGCCAGATTTAAACCGTGATGCAGTTGCTGCTGCATTAATAATTCGAACTTGTCAGCCGGTACCGGCGGGCTACAGTAGTAACCCTGATAATGGTCGCAGTGTTGCCGGCGCAAAAATTCCAGTTGGGTTGCGGTTTCTACCCCTTCGGCCAGCACCTTAAAGCCGAGGGTATGGGCGATGCCGATAATGGCAGTAGCGATTTCCATATCATCCTTGCTATCCGGAATGTCATCGATAAACTTTTTATCAATTTTTAAGACATCCAGCGGGAAGCGTTTTAAATAGGCCAGTGACGAATAGCCAGTCCCAAAATCGTCAATCGCCAACCGGATGCCAAGCCCGCGCAGCTGATTCAGCGTGGCAATCACCGTTTCTTCGTTCTCCATCAAGGCGCTTTCGGTCAGTTCGAGTTCCAGTGCATGCGGCGGAAAGCCGGTTTCGAGCAGTGTTTCTGTGACCAGCGCTTTCATATCAAAACGTTTAAACTGGATTGGCGATACATTCACCGCCAACGTTAACTTCGGCAGACCTTGTTGCAACCACTGTTGGCCCTGACGACAGGTTTCCCGTAACACAAAACGACCGATATCGTTGATTAGCCCACTTGCTTCTGCCACCGGAATAAAACGCGCCGGCGAAATCATGCCGTGCTCAGGATCAAACCAACGCACTAACGCTTCGGCACCAATAATTCGGCCGCTGTAAATTTCTACCTGTGGCTGGTAAAACACCTGCAGCTGACCCAGTCGGATAGCTTTGCGTAAATTGGCTTCCATGGTCAGCCGTTCGCGCGCACCCTGGGTGAATTCATCGGAGAAAAAGGTGTAGGTATTACGCCCGGCCGCTTTAGCTTTGTACAGCGCGGCATCGGCGCCTTGCAATAAATTCAGGGTGGTGTTGGCATGTTGCGGGTAAATACTGATGCCAATGCTGACTCCTAACGTGACTTCGTATTGCTCTGCCAGCAGCAAGGGCTGGCTGAGTTCGGCCAATAGCTTTATTGCAACTCTGGCAGCATCTTCAGGTGTTTGCAAATCGGTGACTAAAATCGCAAACTCATCACCGCCAAGTCGCGCCAGCACATCAACATCCCGGCACAGTTGCTTAAGTTTTCTGGAAACCAACCGCAATAATTCATCACCCAGCAGATGACCGTAGCTGTCATTGACGTCTTTAAAGTGATCTAAATCCAGCACCAGCACGGCGCAACCACTGCTGTCGCGGCGGGCTGCTTTCAGCGCCTGATCAACCAGCTGTAAAAACAAATGCCGACTCGGTAGATGCGTTAATTCGTCATGATCGGACAAAAAGGCCATTTCAGCTTCGGTGGCCCGAATTTGCGATAAATCAGTAAAAATCGCCGCGTAGTGACTGATTTTTTGTCGTTCATCAAATACCGCGCTGATACTGAGTTGTAACGGCAAGGTTTCACCATCTTTGCGCCGGTTGACCACCTCACCTTGCCAGTAGTGTTGCTGTTCTAACATGCTCCACATCTGTTGATAAAACTCCGGGCTGTGCCTGCCGGAGCGGAAGATTGATGGCGTTTGACCGATCAGTTCGTTTTCTTTGTAGCCAAACAACTGTTCCATCGCCGGATTCACCGAAATAATCCGGCGGTTGGTATCGGTAATAATGATACCTTCGCGACTGCTATTAAAGACCGCTGACGACAGCCGCAACGCTTCGTCTTGTTGCTTGCGCTCTGTTAAATCCAGATCCATACAGAAAATTTGGGCCGGCCGGTCATTCAGTTTCACCACCGCATGTCCGGAATAAACCGGCACCGTACTACCGTCTTTGCGTTGCAATAACAATTCTTCGGACGGTATCGCGATACCACTTTCAGCCATACTGGTTATGGCTTGCTGCACCCCTTCACGCATAAAGTCCGGAATGATTAAATCCAACAAGTTTTTACCGATCGCCTCTTCTTTGCTAAAGCCATAAACTTTTTCACTGGCGTTATTCCAGTAAAACGTGGTGCCGTCAGCTTCATATCCCTGCACTGAAATTTCCGGGGTATTATCCAGCAAGGTGCGAAAGCGTAGTTCACTCTCCATCCAATGTTGTTCAGCACTTTTTTGCACCGTGATATCTTCAATCTCCAGTAACAAGTGACTTTGTTGTTTTTGCGTCACAATGGCGCGCAGACAATATTTTTGCCAATACACCTGTCCGTCGGTACGCACCACTTCCAGTTGCCCTTGCGCCAGTTCCATTCCGGTGATTACCTGTAACATCGCTTCGGCGATAATAGGCTGCAACGACGCCGGATAAATACTGGTGAGTTGCTGCCCGATAATCGTGTCAGCCTGCAAGCCGGTTAGCTGGTCAAATTTTTGATTTACATACGTTATTTTTGCTGCGGCGTCGCAAATGATGATTGCAACCGGGCTTTGTTCCACCGCTTTTGACAACAAATCAAATCGTGCTTTGGCATCGCTGCGTTCAACCAAAAACGCCGCCAGACTGATGGTGAATTGAATGAGGTCTTGTTCGTCAGCATTGGGTTCGCGTGCTTGTGCAGCATAAATCGCAAATGTACCTAATAACGTCTTTTGGCTGCTGAAAAACGGCGTTGACCAGCAGGCTTGTAACCAGTCAAAGGGTTGGATCAGGTGCTGAAAATCCTGCCATAACAAATCTGTGCGTACATTACTGACGATCGCTGGTTTGCCGCTGGCCGCGGCCGTGCCACAAGAGCCATTGCCATAACGGATCGGCAGGCCGTCAACCAGTTGGTTGTATTCTTCAGGTAAACTCGGACCGGCCGCCACCCGCAACTGTTGTTTGGGTAAGTCAGCCAATAAAATCGAACATTTCAGGCTCGGCTGTTGCTGTTCAACAAAATTAACCAGTTCGGTCAGTAAATCTTCTACCGGGGCATTGTCCAGAAGTCGGTGCAATAAATGGGTTTGTGCATGTTGTTTTAGTAACTGCTGCCGCCGCTCACGGATATTCTGAAAACACAACACCAGCACCGTACCATCTTTAGAGCGGGGGACCGGCATCACCCGATAAGCACAGGGTAAAACATCACCATGCCGGTCAACCAATAAATCAGTTTCACCGTACAGCGGCACCGGCTTTTCAATTAATGCGGTAATGTCGCGCCATGCGGCCAGCGCAGTTTTGTGCTTGGCGATCAGGGTCAACATCGGCAAACCCAACAGCTGAGAACTATGGTGATAAGCAAGCTGCTGTATCGCTGCCTGATTGACAAACGTAATGTCGGTATTGGCAGCGATGCCGATAATGGCGTCTCCCGTGGCATCCAACAACAATTGTACCTGCGCGACACTGGATTCCTGCGCCAGGGTCGCTTGTTTTTTAGTGTCGATATCTTCGATCACCGCAATAAAATATGCTGGTTCCGTGGAGGTTTCTTGTTGCATTGATACCGACAAATTGGCCCAGAAATAACTGCCATCACGACGCCGATAGCGTTTTTCCATATCGTAATGTTCAATGTTGCCAAGGCTAAGCGCTTCGACTTTGAGCAAATCGTCGGCTAAATCATCCGGGTGGGTTACATCATGAAAGCTACGGCCAATCATCGCATCAGCATCATATTGCAACATCTGCAAAAAACGCTGGTTCATCCGTAAAAAAATCCCTTCCATGCTGACATGGGCCATGCCGACCGCTGACTGGCCAAAGGTGCTGTCAAAGCGTTGATTAGCCACCATGGCTTGTTGCTGATAGTCGCGGCGTTGCAAATAAAACCAGCTCATCAGCCAGAGTGAAACGCCGAGCAACACCCAGCCGTTATACAGGTGTAACTGTTCAGCCTGCTCGGCGGGCATTAGTTGTGAGGTCAGATATAAATCAAATTCAGTCAGCCAGCTACATCCCAGCACAGCAAACAATACTGCTGCGAGTATTGAATACAGATCGGTGGTTTGCGACTTAACTGAATCTGATATCCCTTCTTCCGCCATTGTCGTTGGCTTCCCTTTGTAAAGTCGTTCGCTGCAAGATTGCCTGTGCCAATGCCAGCGGTACTGTCGCCGACTTGTCAGCGTTGTAATGGAGACGCGTTGATATTGTTATGTTGGTGTTTACTAAATTAATCTTAGCTCAAGTCGTCGGAAAGACCACAAATCAGTATGCAAAGCGCATAGTGGTCTGAGGGTCTGAGGGTCTGAGGGTCTGAGGGTCTGAGGTGTGCGGATAAAAGAATCCGGCCACCGCGGGCCGGATTTACCGAGCAATTAAAACGAATAAACCAGCGTTAGTGACGTCTGGGTGTCGGTTTTTTTCTTGCCAACCGGTACGTCGCTGTCGTTCATCACCAAAAAGGCTGCTTTCATCTGCATTTTACCGTTAATTTTGGCGCTGACCGAAGTTTCGGCACCGGTTCTGGTGTTGTTTTCACCCATCTCAACACTCAATGTTTGCTTAAAATCAGCGGTGTCAGACAGTTTCCAGTTTAGCGTCGCAGCGCCACGCACCATCGCGCCGTTTTCGGTCAAGTCATCTGAAGTGCGACCGGTGTAATAACCAGGACCGATTTCCGCTTCCAGTGTTTTGCTGTCGTCTTCATATAGCCGATCGCCATAACCAACTGACACTAAAGCATATTTAGTGTATGCGCCGAAGGTGTCGTCGGTGTAAGAACCAAACACATAGAGTTTGGCGTGGTCGGCATCTAATTTGTAACCACCTTTACCTGAGACAAAAAAGCGTTCTGCCGATTTTTCAGTAACTTTTTCACCGGCGGCGTTGGTCAGTTCATCTTCTTTATAAAAAGCGGCGAAAGCGTATTCATTGCTCCAGTTTTCCAGCTCTTGTTTACTGTCTATTTTGCCGGTAATGGAGGTGCCTTTGGTATTACCCGAAGTGGCAATCGCGCCTAATTCAGCCGAGGTTGACCATGGTTTGACGGCTTCTTCAGCCTGGCTGCCGACGCTGCACAGCAATAATGTCGACAACATCAGTGATTTATTCAGTTTCATTCCTTTTCCTCTTTTCTCAGATGCAAGGACATTTGTGGGTAAGGAATTTCAATGCCTTCCTGGTCAAATGTCAGTTTCACTTGTTCCAACGTGTCCCAATAAACCTGCCAATAGTCAGTCGAATTGACCCAAGCGCGCACTATCAGCTGTACGGCCGAATCTGCCAGAGCGCCCACAGCAATCACTGCTGCCGGATCTTTTAAAATACGCGGGTCAGCCGTCACGATATTTGCCAATAATTGCTTGGCTTTACGCAGATCCGAGTCATAGCTGATGCCAATCGTCAGATCGACCCGCCGTTGCGGCTCCGCGGAATAGTTCACAATAGCGCCGCCAGTGATCTGTGAGTTCGGTACAAAAATCTTTTTATTGTCGCCGGTTTTAAACACAGTCTGAAAAATGTCGATGCGCTCAACCACGCCGCTGATCCCGGCCACATCGACAAAGTCACCGGCTTTAAACGGGCGGAACACGATGATGAGCACACCGGAAGCAAAGTTCGATAACGAGCCCTGCAATGCCAATGCAATGGCAAGACCGGCGGCACCCAAGATGGCGATAAACGAAGCGGTTTGAATACCAAGATGCGACAGTGCAATCAGCGCGACCGCAATTAAGATGGCGGCGTAAACAATACTGCTTAAAAACGACACCACAGCGCGGTCAACTTTACGATGGAGCAGGGCTTTACCAATCAGGGTGGACACGCCACGCGCCAACCAGCGGCCGATATAAAAGATGATGATGGCGATGGTTAGGTTAATCGCGGTGGTAATTATAATGTTTTGATTTTTTTCGATATATTCTAAAATTTGACTCAGCAAAACCAAGGCTCCTTTCGGTAGTAATATAGGTTAAATGACGGCACTAGATGGCTGCTATTGTCGTCAGGACTTTATTATCATAACGTGAAACAGGCTGTTTGTGCGGTTTTGACTGGCGCAAAAATCTGCGACAAACGTCAGTTCAGCCTATGCTGCAGACAGTGTCAGTGGCAACATGAGTTACACCTTGTGTCAGCAAAGCATGGAAACACGTTATGGATCTCTCATTATTACAACAGCAACTGAAGCAAGGCCGCAGCGCGCCGCTGGAATCCTGGCACCCACCCTTTTGTGGTGACATCCCCATTCGGATTGACCGTGAAGGCCAATGGTTTTATCAACAAAGCCCGATTGGCCGCATTGAATTGGTAAAGCTATTCAGCTCGGTATTGCAGTATAAAAATGACCGTTATGTGCTGACCACGCCAGTGGAAGAAGTGGCTATTCAGGTTGATGACGCGCCGTTTTTACTTGTTCACTGGCAATGGCAGGACAGCGACCTTGGCCCTTTGCTACAAATGACGACTAATTTAGGGACGGAATACTTAATTTCGGCTGAATATCCGGTACAACTGCAAGCCGAGCCTGGTTCGGGTTCTGGCTCTGGTTTATTACTCCCTTATTTGCAGTTGCCACGCGGCTTAACGGCGAAATTCTGCCGAACGGTGTTTTATCAGCTGGCGGAACAGGCGGCTTTGCAGGTCATTGCTGGCGAAAACCACTTTGTGCTGCAAAGTGGTGCTTATCAATTTAGTCTGGGATTGGCGGATGAGAACGCTTAAAAAATAGCAGCTTAAACCACTTGCGAATACTGCTGATTTTGCGGCAGTAAATAAGCGTCAAAACAAGCAGCCAGCACCCGAACCCAAGGCCGGCCTAGCTTGGTGACCTTAAGGTCGTGCGTCGAGAGTTCTACCAGACCATCTTGCTGACAGATGTGCAGTTGCGACAAGCTGCTGGCAAAGTAGCTGGCAAAATCAAGTTGCCATTTTTCGGCAAACTTTTCGGTATCCAACTGAAAATTACACATTAGTTCCGCAATCAAGTCGGCGCGGATTTGGTCATCCAAACTTAACGCCATGCCTTTATCGATACTATGCCCTTGTTCCGGTAGCTGCCGGTAATAGAGATTTAAATCTTTCTGCTGTTGCCAGATCTGATTGCCAACCTGACTGATGGCCGACACGCCAAGCCCCAGCATCGCCGGACAGTTGTCGGTGGTATAACCCTGAAAATTACGCTGCAGTTTGCCTGCACGCTGCGCCAACGCGAGACTGTCATGCGCTTTGGCAAAATGGTCCATGCCAATCGCCTGATATCCGGCTTGTCCGAGCTGTTGCACGGACAACGCCAATAATTCAAGTTTCTGCTGAGCATTGGGCAAGGCTTCGCTGGGGATTTTACGCTGTGCGGCGAACCGCTCCGGTAAATGGGCGTAGCTAAACAGCGAAACACGATCCGGATCCAGCTTGATTACTTGTTGTAAAGTTACATCGAAGCTTGTGGGGTGTTGCCAGGGTAAACCGTAAACCAAATCAAGATTGATGGAGCTAAAGCCAAGTTGTCTGGCTGCTTGGACTAAGGTTTCGACCAGTTGATAACTTTGCTGGCGGTGAATGGCCTGCTGCACTTTTTGATCAAAATCCTGCACCCCAAAACTGACCCGGCTAAAACCCAGCTCCCGCAGCAAAGTAAGTTTGGCTACATCACAGCTACGTGGGTCAATTTCGATACTTAGTACCGCATCAGAAGTGAACCGGAATTGCTGCCGCAGTAGTTGCATCAACTGGGTTAATTGTTGTTGATCTAAAAAGGTCGGGGTCCCGCCGCCCAAATGTAGCTGGCTGACTTGTTTGGTGGAGGTCACAGGCTGATAAAACAGTATTTCGCGCGCCAGCGCCTGAAGATAGCGATCGGCTTTGCTCTGATCACGGCTGATCACTTTATTGCAGCCACAGTAATAACAAAGCTCACGGCAAAACGGCAGATGCAGATACAAGCTAAGCTCCGGGCCACTTTCGGCCAACGCCTGCAAAGCGCGTGCTGCGTCGTAGCCACTTCGCAACAACAAGGCTGTGGGGTAAGAGGTATAACGCGGACCTTTGGTGTTGTACTTCTGGACCAGTGCTTCGTCCCAGATCATGGTGTTCATATCGCATTCGCCTATTCTTGACTGGTGGCAGTATAAGCACTGTGATTTATTAGGCTTTGATCCAACACAAAGTTATACCTGTCATCCTTGAAGATGTGGGTATAGAGAATGTCCGTATAACAAACCAGAGCGCAGCCCATGTCGTTGCCTCAAAATCCAGGAACCAGCATGAAACCAATCAAAATTATCTTGTGCAGTAGTGCGTTATTGCCACTGTTCGCACCAGCCGCCACCCTTATTCACGCCGGCACCGTGATTACCGCAGAAGGCGCGCAGGTATTACGTCAGCACACACTGGTGATTGATGGTGACAAAATCAGTGCCATTGAAAGTGGTTACCGCCAGCCTGGCAGTGGCGATACGCTGATTGATTTGACTAAACATACGGTGCTGCCGGGTTTGATGGATATGCACACCCACTTTTCCTATCAAAGTAGCCCAACGTCTTATACCGAAGGTTTCACCATGAATGAAGCAGACGTTGCCTTACGCGGTGCGGTGTATGCGAAAAAAACATTGATGGCAGGTTTTACCACAGTGCGTGAACTGGGCGATAGCCACCACATCAGCACGGCGCTGCGTAAAGCCATTACTGCTGGTTACACCGAAGGGCCGCGGATTTTCACCGCAGGTCGTTCGATTGCGACCACCGGTGGCCATGCTGATCCAACCAACGGCGTGTCGTATGAGCGGATGGGCGACCCGACGCCAGCCGATGGTGTGGTCAATAGTGTCGAAGATGCACGTAAAGCCGTGCGGCAGCGTTACAAAGAAGGCGCTGATTTAATTAAAATTACCGCCACCGGCGGCGTGCTGAGTGTCGCAAAAAGTGGCATGAATGCACAGTTTAAAGACGAAGAAATTAAGTCGATTGTCGATACTGCCAAAGATTATGGTTTTACCGTGGCGGTGCATGCGCATGGCAAAGAGGGCATGGAGCGGGCGATCAAAGCTGGCGTTAGCTCGATTGAACACGGCACTTTTATGGACGATAAAACCATGGCGCTAATGAAGCAATATGGCACTTATTATGTCCCGACTATTAGTGCCGGTAAGTACGTGGCAGAAAAAGCCAAAGTACCCGGCTTCTTCCCAGAAATGGTACGACTGAAAGCGGCGGCAATAGGGCCGTTAATTCAGCAAACCTTCGCCCGCGCCTATAAAGCCGGGGTGAAAATTGCGTTTGGTACTGACGCCGGGGTCGGTATGCATGGTGATAACTGGCAAGAATTTGTGTTTATGACTGAAGCCGGTATGCCAGCCATGGCAGCGCTGCACAGCGCCACCATCGAAGGTGCCAAGTTATTGGGGATGGCGGACACACTGGGTAGTATCAAAACCGGTAAAATTGCCGATATTATCGCCGTGCCAGGCGATCCGCTGGCGGATATTAGCGTGATGGGTAAAGTGAATTTTGTGATGAAGGCTGGTGTGGTTTTCAAGCAGTAATCATACCCTTCATCCTTGACGTTGCAGGGTTGTTGCCTTCGCTCGCTCGCTGAAGCGTCAGTCCGACCCAGTCACATAGGACAACTATGCTCCGGGCCGGGCTGGCGCTCCAGTCTCGCTTACTCGTCGCCTACCTGCAACGTCAATGATTTTGGGTATAAACGACGTTGTCAAAAAAGCAAAACCGGGCATCAGCCCGGTTTTTGGTATTCATGGTGAAGCAGTGACTTAATGCCGTTGCTGAAGCAGTTCCAGCAAACCTCGAATATCCGTTTCGATGGCATCTTTGAACTGAATTTCAGTTTGCTGGCGCAGATGATCCTGGCGGCGTAATTCCTTTTTATCCAGCTCTTTGCGTGCTTCGTGGGTCGGCATGGTTTTGACACAATCGTACATCGCAAACAATCCCGGCCAGCGGCTGGATTGGGCTAAATCAGGTTGCAGGTTGTCCAGCAACACCCAAATTCGCAGCGCCGCTTCGGATAATTCACACTGTTGTTCCAGTGTGGCTTTACCGATGAGCAGGATGCTGTCGAGCAAATACTGCTGGTGTTCAGCCTGTTTTTTTTGATGGTCCAACACAGCTTGGTGCTGCCGTTGTTGTTGCGAGCGTAACTGAAACAGTAACTGCCCGAGGTAAAACGCCAGACCAGCTACCACCAAAGCAGCCAGCCCAAACAAAACATACCACATCAAATGATCCGTCCGTTATTCACCGAGTAAGTCTTTACGCCAGTCAACCTGCTCTAGTTTACTCAGCTCGTCTAATTCTTCTTCTTGCTCTTCGTCTTCTTCGTCTTCAACATCTAAACCCAGCAGCGCCAGCAATTCAGAATGACGGGCAGTTTTGGCGTTGAAGTACTTGGCATCTTTACCGGTTAGCGTTTCGCCTTGTTCCATCCGTTCCAGCAACTCTTGCAGTTTTTCATCCTGTTCCAGTTGTTCTAATTCAACCTGTGGCGGAATTTCAACCGGCTTGGCTTTGGCAAGTAAGGCTTTTGGCGTGGTTTGTGGTGCGAGCAGTTTCTTCTCGGCAACGGTCACCACCAGTGGAATGGGCGTTTTGCTGCCATGGCGGGGATCTTTGTTTTTGTTGCCGGTGTCGGTGGTTTTATCCGCATGCACCGCATTACGGCTACCGGATTTTAAGCCTGCACCTTTTTTCTTGGATTCTACAGGGCGTTCACGTTCCTGGCGGGCTTCTGCAGTGGGTTTATGCCGAATACCAAGCTGGCCGGAGGTACGTGCTTTCTTTTTGCGAGTCATAATGTCTACCTGTAGAAAAGGGCGCGTATTTTAACCAGTTTTCACCACGCTGCCTATGTATTTCGCGCAAACCAGCATTATTCATGAATTAAGAGTTTAGACGAGTCTGTCGTAGCGGTAGATCGGGTGGGTGATAAAACAGTGGCTGACGGCAATTCATCAGGATAAAAACCAAATCGCAAATAAAACAAAACGGCGGGAAGTGAAACTTGCCGCCGTTCGAAGGTTTGCACTAAAAGGTGCTGAATTTTGTGAGATCATCCTGACTTACGTGAGACACCCTGTCTGGTCAGTTTCCATATATTGTTAGGTCATTTCCCTATACAAATAATTATTCGCGATCGTCCTAATACTTTTTTAATCTTCCCTGTTCGCGTTAAAAACGCTGACATCAGTGACGATGTCTTGATGAATGTACCGAAGCACTTATGCTTTCCGTGCTTAAAAATTCCATTTTGTTGACATGTTACAATCTGTAACGGGGTTTAATTTACTCCTATTGCGCAGAATGACAAGACTGTGCGCAAAAAAAAACCATAAAAAAATTGAACCATTTCCGAGTGTCAAATTAAATCAGTTAGTTAGCGGTAATTATCAGATGAAGATAATAAATGACAACAGTTTTGTGGGTAAAAATCTTACGCTGCGTGTGAGATATATCTCACAGTATGGCGTTTATTGGTCGTGGATTAGATTAAATTGGTCGCTCAATACGGTGTAGCCTCGTACACGACATAGATATTGATAGCGTCCCGGTCCGCTCTGCAACTATTGACCAGGTGGCGCATAAATAGGGTGGATTATTTGCACAGGGCAGCGGGGAGTGAACGCAGGTTCACCGTAAAGTATTTGATCGACTTGCGGATTTTTAATCGCAGAGCTGATGAATAGAATGGAATGTTAAACGGTGGATGGATCGCTCAAGCACTTCGCAGTCATAAACATGGCCTAACGGGCGTTAGGCCATATTGCAGCTGCAGAAAGTCAGACTTAATGCAGACCGCCCATATATTTTGATAAGACTTCGATATCTTCGTCGGTCAGCTTTTTCGCGATATCCCGCATCATGCCATTCATGTCATTGGTGCGGGTACCATTGCGGAAAGACTCTAACTGCGCCTTGATATAAGCTGGGTGCTGGAACGAAATTTTCGGGAAGCTTGCTAAGCTGTGGCCAACACCACGAGGACCGTGGCAAGCGATACAGGCCGCAACACCGCGGTCCATATCACCAGCACGGAATAATTGTTGGCCACGGGCAACCACATCTTCCGGCGTGGTGCCAGATTTCATCGTTTGGCTGGCGTAAAACACCGCCAAATCTTTCATATCCTGATCGGATAATGCCGCAACCATGCCGCCCATCACGGCGTTGTTACGACCTTCTTTACCGCCAGAAGTCATACCGGCTTTAAATTCTTTAAGTTGCTTGTAGATGTAGCCAGCATGTTGGCCGGCAATTTTTGGATACATATCGGTTGGGCTGTTGCCATCAGGGCCGTGACATGCAGCACAAGTGGCTGATTTTGCTTTACCTGCTTCGGCATTACCTTCAACAGCGGAGACCTGGCCAACTAACCCTAAAAAAAGCATGACTGGAAGTGCGAATTTTTTCATGTTTATCCGTCTCTGTTCAGCGTGAACCTGCAAAATACAGGAATAAATAAATAATAACCCTAATAATTATGGCTATTTTACACGAAACTAAGCCAGATAAAATCCCATTCATGCGGCTAATGCTTCTTCAGATCAACTAGATCCGCTACACTATAGCCAAATTTGACGTCGGAGTGAGTTGTGTACAAAGCAAAATTTAATTATCAGCAGACCAGTTTCTTAACCAGCGCCCCGGATATCACCGCGTTGCCGCCTGATACCGGCATCGAAGTGGCGTTTGCTGGGCGGTCCAATGCCGGTAAGTCCAGTGCTTTGAATACGCTCACCCGGCAAAATAGTTTAGCGCGGACCAGTAAAACGCCGGGCCGGACCCAACTGATTAATACGTTTCGGTTAGCCGATGAAAAACGTCTGATTGATTTACCTGGGTATGGTTTTGCCAAAGTGCCGTTAGCGGTGAAAGAGAAATGGCAAAAGTCATTAGGTGAATACCTGATGAAACGGCAAAGTCTGAAAGGCTTAGTGGTGTTAATGGATATTCGTCACCCGTTAAAAGATTTAGATCAGCAGCTGATCCATTGGGCGGTTGAAAGCCAGTTGTCGGTATTGTTGCTGTTGACCAAGGCCGATAAACTCAGCCCAGGCCCACGCAAGAAAACCTTGCTGGAAGTACGCGAAGCATCTTTGGCTTTTATGGGTGATGTCACCGTGCATACCTTCAGTTCACTCAGCAAACAAGGTTTGACTGAGTTAGAGCAGGTACTGGATGATTGGTACGGCCGTGATGCGGATGACGCGCCTGTAGCGGAGTAACAGCTTTCTAAAACCAGAATAAATATCATGGGGTAGCTGATTGAAGCTGATCAGTTACCCACTTAGTTTGTGAGCATTTCTGACACCTGCCAGTTTATACCCGAATCTTCAATGATTTTGGGTATATATCTTCCTGCCGTTATTCACTCAAATCCAATTTACGATCCCCCAAAAAAGAAAAACCGGCGTCTCAAAGAGAAGCCGGCATAGCAAACGGGGAGAAGCTATCAATAATTTCAAATCAACAGGGTGTCTTGCTAGCAAGACGTCGCCATTATACATAGATTTTTCGATGTTTGAAGTATTTGCTCTAAAAAATCTAATAAATTTTCAGATTTTGAATAAAAAAAACGCCCCACTGCAAGCAGTGGGGCGGCTAAATAAGCCTACTTTCTATTCAGAATCAAGCGGTAACGCCTGTTTCTGTTGAAAGATAGAACATCTTACCTCTGTACCCTACAGTTTTGATTTTACGCAGGCGCGTTCAAAAAGCAAGCGCATTATGTAATAAAACAACATAAATTTACTTTCAGATGAAATTTCACGAATAATCGTAATTAAGTTACCGGATTTGTTGTGGCAGAAACGCGACCGGCAGAAAAGAAAAAGCCTCTGCAAAGTCAGAGGCTAAAAGGGAATTACCAGGAATGTGGATGTTCACAGTCAATCAGACGCCGCTGTGCGCAACAAGTTCCAGAGAATTTCAAATATTTTAAAAATAAGAGCGTGTTGGCCTTTGGTGGATGGTTTTGCAGCAGTTTGGCTGGTTTTTATGCAAGGCATCGCCCGCGACGTGTAGTTATTCTACATGAGCGGGCGGCTCATCCATTAAAAGAGCATGCCGCAGAAAGGCCAGCCAAACGCTGCCCGTAGGGTTCAATCGTGAGCCGCGTAGTTAGCGACTTCATTGGTGAGCAGGCGGCTCTCGATTGAACAAAATTTATCCATCAATGGTCAACACGCTCTAATGTGCTTCATCCCAATTCATGCCAGAACCGGCTTCAGCCAGCAGAGGTACATCAAGCGCCGCCGCTTGTTGCATCAAGCCGACAATCTGCTGCTGGAATTCGGGTAGCAAGGTCGCATCGACTTCAAACACCAGTTCATCGTGCACCTGCATGATCATCCGGATTGTGCTTTGGTCCTGTTGCTGCAGCCAACGATCAACCGCCAGCATGGCAATTTTGATAATGTCAGCGGCTGTACCCTGCATCGGCGCATTAATGGCCGCGCGTTCGGCGCCTTTTTTACGGCCGACATTTTTGCTGTGAATTTCCAGCAGGTATAACCGGCGACCAAACAATGTTTCAACGTAACCTTGTTCGTGCGCTTGCTGCCGGGTGCGCTCCATATAAGCCAGCACACCAGGGAAACGGGCAAAATAGGTATCAACATAATGCTGGGCTTCACCACGGCTGATCTCGAGCTGTCGCGCAAGGCCAAAAGCGGACATGCCATAAATTAAGCCAAAATTTACCGCTTTAGCCCGGCGCCGTTGCTCGGTCGTCACTTCACTGAGCGCCACCCCAAATACTTCAGCAGCAGTTGCCCGGTGAATATCCAGACCTTGGGCAAACGCGTCCAGGAGTGCCTGGTCTTGTGACAAGTGCGCCATGATCCGCAATTCTATTTGCGAATAATCCACCGCCAGAATGCGTTTCCCTGCAGGCGCGATAAAAGCCTGGCGAATACGGCGGCCTTCTTCGGTGCGGATCGGAATATTTTGCAAATTGGGTTCGGTTGAGCTCAACCGGCCGGTGGCTGCAACGGCCTGATGATAGGAAGTATGTACCCGGCCAGTGTCCGGATTGATGCTTTGTGGCAATTTATCGGTATAAGTCGATTTTAGCTTGGCCAGAGTGCGATGCTCGATAATCACTTTAGGCAGCGGATAATCGTGCGCCAGTTCGGTGAGCACTTCTTCGGCGGTTGACGGAATGCCGGTCGGCGTTTTTTTCAGCACCGGCAAACCCTGCTCGGTGAACAAAATTTCCTGTAACTGTTTTGGCGAAGACAGATTAAAAGGTTTGCCCGCTAATTCATGCGCTTGCAGTTCCAGTTCGCCAATCCGTTTGCTCAGAAATTCGCTTTGTTTTTGCAAAAGGGCGGCATCAATCAGCACACCACCACGCTCCATCCGCGATAACACTGGCAGCAGTGGCATTTCAATGTCTTGCAATACCTTCACCAGGCCAGGGTTTTCCGACAGCTGTGGCCAGAGCGCCAGATGCAATTGCAAGGTTACATCGGCATCTTCTGCCGCGTACTCGGCAGCTTTTTCCAGTTCAATCTGGTTAAAAGTCAGTTGCTTCGCACCTTTGCCGGCGAGTTCTTCAAAACTGATGGTTTGATGATTCAGGTATTTCAGCGCCAGGCTGTCCATATCATGGCGGCTGCCAACGCTGTTCAGCACATAAGATTCCAGCATGGTGTCGAACTTGATACCACGCAGTTCAATCTGGTAACGCGCCAGAATACTCATATCATATTTCAGGTTTTGCCCGACTTTGGCTTTGCTGTCATCTTCAAGCCAGGGCTTTAACGCGGCCAACACAACGTCACGATCAAGTTGCTCTGGCGCACCAAGATAATCATGGCCAACCGGAATATACCAGGCCAGCCCTGGCGCGGTTGCGACTGATAGACCCACCAGTTCGGCCTGCATATAGTCGAGGCTGGTGGTTTCGGTATCAAAAGCGACTAATGCTGTTTGATGGAGCAAGGTGATTAATTGCTGTAACTGATCGCTGGTCAGTACCGTCTGATAGTTACTGCGATCCAGCTGAGCTAAGGTGCTGGCTGGCTCTGCAGGCGCAGTGGTCACAGCGACACTTGAGCCTATCGTCGAAGCACTCGCTACATCTGCGATAGCAACCAGCGGCCGCGCAGCATTAATCTTCTCTGCACTTTGCACTTCCGACAACCAGCGCTTAAATTCACAGAGCTGATAAAGCTCCGCCAGCTTGCTGTAGTCCGGTGTTTTCAGGTGTAATTCATTAAATTGCATTGGCAATTCAACATCAGTTTTGATGGTTGCCAGCTGATAGGATAAATCCAGCTGCGGTTTGAATTCGCGCATTTTGTCTGCGATGGTTTTACTGCCGCGAAAACCAAGTGCGGCGATGTCATCCAGCTGTTGGTATAAAGTCTGAATGGAACCAAGGCCTTGTAACAAGGCTTGCGCGGTTTTTTCGCCAACCCCTGGCAATCCCGGGATATTGTCGGCTTTATCACCCATCAAGGCTAAAAAGTCGATAATAAGCTCTGGTCCGACGCCGAATTTTTCACGCACGCCTGCCGGGTCAAGAATAGTGTCGGTCATGGTATTAATTAATGTGACATGCTGATCTACCAGTTGCGCCATATCTTTGTCGCCGGTCGAAATCAATACATGGCGGCCAGCAGCACTGGCCTGCACTGCCAAAGTACCAATCACATCATCCGCTTCGACACCACTGATACATAACAACGGCAAGCCCAGCGCATGAATAATCTGATGCAAAGGTTCAATTTGGCTGCGTAAATCGTCCGGCATGGGAGGCCGGTGCGCCTTGTAGTCGGCATACATGGTATTGCGAAAGGTTGGGCCTTTGGCATCAAAAATCACCACCATTTGGCTGGGGTTATATTGTCGCAACAGGCTTTTCAGCATGTTCACCACCCCATAAATAGCGCCGGTGGCTTCACCTTTGGAGTTCGTTAAGTGTGGTGGCGAATGATAAGCACGAAATAAATAAGAAGAACCATCCACCAGGATCAGTGGATCTGCAGGGATTTGCACCATGAGCGAAGCTCCGAAGATTTTTAACCAAGGATGCCACAATTTGCAGGCTTCAGCCAGAAGCGGCAAGCTGTGGATAAGTTGTGAGTATGTTTGTGTAGAAAATTCAGGCAATAGCCAGTGAGCCCAAAATTCCTGAGCATCAAAAAAGGAGTTAAGTTGTTGAGAATAAAACAAAAAACGAAGGGGAAGACAACACAGACCCTTGTTATTATTCTTTACATCCTGTTGTGGAAAATGTTTTTTCCGCCCCGTCAGCAATGATCAAAAGAAGCGATCTGGCCTGACGAATGGGTAACTAGACTACCACAACAGTTTCTTTTGCAAAGTAGAAAAACAAAAAATAATTTGTTGAATAGAAGAAGTTTTAACCAGACATTCCGATGAATATTAGCTAATGTCGATGTTGAATTCATTTAGTTGCGTTGGATCAGCAGTTTGGGTATAGATGGCATCCGCTTGACTGGGGCTTTCACTCTTTGCTCCGGCAGCGCTATAATGCCTTAGAATTTGTGCGGCTTAATTTCCGGGGATCCCGATCAATGAAAAAAATTACCTTTGTTCTTGCTTTGTTAGGTTGTGCCCTGGTTGCTCAGGCCAGTACTGATGAAAAATCTACAGATGAATTAAAAGCTCGAATTGCACCGGTTGGTCAGGTGTATTTAGCAGGTTCTGAGCCAGTTGTCGTTAAACCAACCGGACCCCGTACCGGTGAACAAGTGTATCAGGGCGCTTGTTTTGCCTGCCATGGCACCGGTGCTTTAGATGCACCGAAAAAAGGTGATGCGGCCTGGAAACCACGTGTTGCGCAAGGTTTAGATATTCTGAAAAAACACGCTATAGAAGGTATCCGTTCCATGCCACCTCGTGGCACCTGTGCTGATTGCACTGACGAAGAAATCGTTGACGCGATTAATTTTATGATTGAAGGCGTGTAAACCGCCTTGATGGAAAAAACCGTCGTCAGGCGGTTTTTTTTCGCGTGAATTTTTTCTTTCTTAGCGATTGCCGCCCGTGATGTTTGACGTGGATAGCTGCAAAAGCAACTGGAACTGCAGTCGGCGTCTGTACCTGCGATCTTTTATTTTTGTAGTTATAGTGCTCGTCACAGCAACAAGAACAAAATCGTATAAAAACAATCCATCACATCCCGGATAAACCCTTTCATCTGCTTAAACTTTGTGCATAATAGGACCTGTTCTGAAAAAGATCCGACCACAGGATCACTTACAAGTATAAAGAGCGACAGTTGAAGGAATTAACGCAATCCGCAGCCAGGCAAAGCGCCAGTTCAGCGCCACAGAGCCGGTTAAAATCACTGCTTGAACGATACAGATTGGCTTATGCGGTGCAAAAAGCCTTGCTGAATTTATCGGAACTTGCCAGCACTCTTTCTGATATGCCGGAGTTTTACCCGGCAATTCATCAGCTATTAAAACAACACCTGCGTGCCGACAATTTTTACGTGGTGCTGGTTGATCATGAAACCGGGATCTTTAGCCTCGAATATTTTGCCGATGAAAAAGACCAGCTTGATACCAATGATTTAAGCGCTGCGGACTTCGTCAATGGCCTGACCGGTTATGTGGTTCGCACCAAAAAAATGCTGCTTTGTGATGAACAGCGTTTCCAACAATTACTGCAACAAGGTGATATTCGCTCCCAAGGCACGCCTTGCCATCATTGGTTGGGCATTCCACTGAATCGTGGCCGGCAACTGATTGGCGTGATGGTGGTGCAGATTTACGATAATTCCTATTATTATCAACAACGTGATGTTGATTTGTTGACCGCAATTGCCGGCCATACCGTGACAGCGATTGATCGGGTGAAAAGTCGGGAATTGCTGGAGCAAACCGTGCGTGAGCGCACCCGGCAGCTGCAAAATATCAATCATTCTTTGCAACGTGAAATTCGCGAGCGTACCAACGCAGAACAGCTGCAGGCAGCGCTTTATAAAATATCGGAACTCACCGCAACCAATGCCGACATGACCGGTTTTTACCGGGAAGTACACCAAATCCTTGCAGGCTTGATGCAAGTTGATAACTGTTATATTGCACTGTTAGATGAAAGCGGTAAAAAGCTCAGTTTCCCATTTTATGTTGATCAATACTCGCCACCTGGGCAGGAGCGTCCGCTACGCAAAGGTTTTACTGAATATGTGCTGCGAGTTGGTGAAGCCAGGCTTATCAACCGCGAGTTATCAGATTTACTGGTGCACCAGGGTGAAGTGATGCGGCTGGTGCCTGAGTCGGAGCAAACCACACCACATGCCACCAGCTGGCTCGGCGCGCCGCTGCTGATTGATCAGCAAGCGCTGGGGGTGATTGCAGTACAGTCTTATGACGAAAGTTATCTGTATAGCGACAGCGAGCTGAATATCTTACGTTTTGTATCGCAGCATATTGCAGTAGCCATTCAGCGAAAACTCAATACCGAACAGCAAAAACTGCATCAGGAAGAGCTGGAGCGGAAAATATTTGAGCGGACTCGCGAGTTACGTCAAACCAATTTATTTCTACGGTTACAGGTGGAAGAGCGCAAAAAAGTCGAAGAGCGGCTATTCCACGAAGCGAACCACGATACTTTAACCGGCTTGGCCAATCGTCAGATGTTTATGTTGCAACTGAAGCAACAATTTACGTTACGCGGCCGCGAAACTAATTTGCGTTTTGCGTTGTTATTCATTGATTTAGACCGATTTAAACTGATCAATGACACCATGGGCCATCATGTTGGCGATTGTTTTCTGATTGAAGTCAGTCAGCGGTTGCAACGCACTGTGCGCGAGCATGATTTGGTGGCGCGGCTTGGCGGTGATGAGTTTGTGGTGCTGTTAACTCAGCTAACGGACGATGGTGACGCCGAAGATGTGGCGGATCGGATTATCGAAATTATGCGGGAGCCGATGGTGTTGCAAGGCCAACCGGTGTATTCCGGTGCCAGTATCGGCATCGCCAGCTATAAACCGGATTATGTCAGCGCCGATGCTTTATTGCGGGATGCCGATGCTGCGATGTATCAGGCAAAAGCCATGGGACGGAATCGTTTTGTGATTTTTACCGACAGTATGCGGATGCAATTATTGCAGGAACTCAGCATGGAGCAGGCGCTGCACCAGGCGCTGACGGATAAGCAATTTTCAGTTGAATACGAGCCAATTGTTTGTAGCGAAAAACACCATGTGTTGGGCTACGAAGCGATGATGCGGTGGGTGCATCCGAATCTTGGTCTGCAACAGGACTTCAATCGCCAGGCGGCGCAGGCCGGCGTGTTGCCACAAATTGAATTACAAATTATTCAGCAGTTATTGGATCAACTACAGCAACACCCGCAACCGGCAGTACTCTGTGTACAAATTTGCCATCAGCATTTGCTCAATCCGGTGCAGTTTGACCGACTGCATAAAGTGCTGTTGCCTTATCAGCACCTATTACATCGTTTGTCGTTGGGGTTTGCCGAATACGACTTGGTGAAACTAAATAGCTCAAACCTGAATTATCTGTATCAGCTCAAACGGCTGGGTGTACGGCTTGCTATCGAACATTTTGGTGCTGATACCATGCCTATGGGTATCGCAACGCAGTATCCATTTGATTTTATTAAACTTTCGCCATCATTTTGCCGCCATTTAACCAAGCAGCAGCAAAAGCGGCAGATGCTGGATATTTTAATTAGTCTGGCGCAGAGCTATAAATTCCGGGTCATTGCCGATGGTGTTGATGATGGCGATTTACGGCAACTGCTGGTGGAACAAGGCTGTTGTTATATGCAAGGCCGCTTAATAAAAAGCTTACTGCAACCAGAGTTAGAATCAGTCTTTCTTCAGCAACTGGCGTAATCGTTCCAGATGCGCCAACCCGGTTTGTTGGCGCTGTGCTTCGGTTTTGACCGGTGCCGCTTGCGCCCATTCTAAATCATCGCTCGGCAACTCTTCTAAAAACCGGCTTGGTACGGGTTTGATGGTTTCGCCATATTGGCGTCGCTCGCGGGCGTAAGTGAAAATCAGTTCCCGCTGCGCCCGGGTAATGCCCACGTACGCCAGTCGTCGTTCTTCTTCGACATTGTCTTCATCGATACAGGTTTGATGCGGCAAAATGCCTTCTTCCATGCCGACCATAAACACATAAGGAAACTCTAACCCTTTCGAAGCGTGTAAGGTCAGCAGTTGCACCTGATCTGCCTCATCGTCCTTTTCGTTGCGCTCCATCATATCGCGCAAGGTCAGTTTGGTGACCACTTCACCAAGCGTCAAGGGTTCGTGCTCTTCGTCACCTTTGAGCATTTCAGTGATCCAGCGGTAGAGCTCGTTGACGTTTTTCAGTGCCATTTCGGCCGCTTTCGGGCTGTTGCTGACTTCAAACAAATAAGCTTCATAGCGACTTTGCCGAATGAGGTCGCGCACCGCTTCGGCTGGTTCAGCGCGCACCGCGTTGTCGGCCAGTTCCACCATCCAACGCGAAAACTCGCGCACACAAGCCAGGCTTCTGGCCGATAGTTCGTCCGACAATTCCGGTGCGCAACAAGCGTCGAACAAGCTGATGTTGAGTGAATTCGCCAGGCTGCCAATCCGCTCTAAAGTGGCGGCGCCAATTTCACGTTTCGGGGTATTAATGATCCGCAGCAGCGCATTGTCATCGTCCTGATTGACCAGCAGCCGCAGATAAGCCATCACATCTTTAATTTCCGGCCTCGAGAAAAACGAGGTGCCACCGGAAATTTTATACGGGATGCGGTTGGTCATCAGGGTTTTTTCAAACACTCGCGCCTGGTGATTACCGCGATATAAAATGGCGTAATCTTTGTAATTGCTGCGATTAATAAAGCGGTGCGAAATAATTTCCGCCACCACTTTTTCCGCTTCATCTTCTTCGCTTTTGGTTGGCAGCACTTTGAGTGGCACGCCATACCCTAAAGTACTGAACAGCGCTTTGTCGTATTCGTGTGGATTGTTGGCGATTAAAATGTTGGCGGCTTTGAGAATGCGCTCACAAGAGCGGTAGTTTTGCTCCAGTTTGATCAGTTTTAAATTGGGAAAATCTTTACCCAACAGCACCAGATTCTGTGGCTTGGCACCACGCCAGGAATAAATGGACTGGTCATCATCGCCGACCACAGTAAAACGCTGCCGCTCGCCCACTAAGGCTTTGACCAATTCATATTGGCTGGTATTGGTATCCTGATATTCATCGACCAGCAAATACTGAATTTTTTGCTGCCAGCGTTGGCGGACTTCGCTATTCGCGGTGAACAACAGCGTGGGTACCATAATTAAATCGTCAAAATCGAGCGCGTTATAAGCCCGTAGTTGCTGCGCGTATTGGCTGTAAAAATTAGCAAAGCTGATACTTTGCGCGTCCATTGCCTGGGCTATTGCTTGGGGCGGCAATAATAAATCGTTTTTCCAATTGGAGATTTTACTTTGCAGCGCCCGTAGTAAATCTTTGTCGCCCTGCAAGTCGTTTTCGGTCAGCTCTTTTAATAGCGCCATGCTGTCCTGATCGTCAAACAAGGTGAAATTGGCTTTATAACCAATGGCTTTGTGTTCTTTTTTGATGATTTCAAGACCAAGGGTGTGAAAGGTTGAAACCGTCAGGCCACGTAATTTGCTGCGATCAAGCTGCTGCGAAATCCGCTCTTTCATCTCGCGCGCCGCTTTATTGGTAAAGGTCACTGCGGCGATATGCCGGGCTGAAACGCCGCATTCTTCAATCAGATAAGCAATTTTATTGGTAATGACCCGGGTTTTGCCCGAACCGGCACCCGCCAGCACCAGGCAAGGACCAGAGATATATTTAACTGCTTCATTCTGTTGCGGATTAAGTTTCATCGAATACCTGTGACGCTTGCCTGAAACCGCTGTCATGAGCGGGGGCGTTAGTGTAGCCGAAAGCGTGCAGGGGCGACAGTTTTGGTTAAATGTTGGTAGGGTGTACCCAAAATCATTGAAGATGCGGGTAGGCGACGAGTGAGTGAGCCCGCAGGAACATAGCTGTCTATGTGACTGCGGCGAATGAGTGAAGTCAACACCCCCGCATCTTCAAGGATGAAGGGTATAAATTCTGGCGCATTTGCTTGAAATAGTGTTCGCGCGACGCCATCAACCCTCGTAGAATAAAGTTTCAGCCGCGACAACCACGCAAGGAATGATTATGTTGGATCCGAAAAAAATCGAAGAAATGGCCCGCCAGATTGGTGCTGCAATTCCACCGAAATTCCGTGAAGTGGCGGATGATGTGGAAGCAAAAGTTAAGGCAGTGCTGCAGGCGAAATTAAGCCAGCTGGATTTTGTCTCGCGTGAAGAATTTGATGTGCAGCGCCAGGTATTGCTGCGCACCCGCGAAAAGCTAGAAGCGCTGGAAGTACAGGTACAACAGTTGCTGGCAGCAAAAGCGAGCGATGGCCAAAGCGAATAGTGACCACAGGCATACAATAACGAGGAAACTTTGATGAACGAATTTGATTTTGATTTAGACCATCTGGATTTCGAATCTGCAGCTGCCAATAACGCGGCGCAACTGGAATTGGCAGATCAAGCTGCTGCCGCGGCTGCTGCATTACCGGATGAAGATGATTGTGCCGGTGGCGCCTGTAAAATCTAAGACCAAAGTTATGTTGCTGCGCTGGTTGCTGCTGACACAACTGGGATTGGCCGGAAACGTTTCTGCTGCGGAGCCAGTGACCGCTGCGGTTAGTGTCACTCATGGTGCTGCCGAAAAAGCGCTAGCCGTCTTGTCACCGCCACAGCGTATTCATAGCCCGGAATTGGGTTATGACTTGCAATATAGGGTTTATCAACCGCCCGGTATTCATTCTGGCTTACCGACTTTATATGTCACGGACGGCGAAGCTTATTTACAATTCGGTCAGCTGGAACAACTGCTGAGTACCGAAATTGCTGCTGGCCGGATCACGCCGCTGGTGGTGGTGTTTGTCGATAGTCGCGATCCCGATGATTTAGCCAAAAACCGCCGCCATAGTCAGTTTATGTGTAATCAGAAGTACGCGGCTTTTTACCGTGAGCAGCTTATTCCCGCGGTGAGTCAGCAATATCAGGTCAGCAATCAACGGCAACAGCGGGTGATCCTTGGGTTGTCGTTTGGAGCAGTCAACGCCGCTTGTTTTGGTTTGTTGCTGCCTGATTTGTTCGAAGGGATAGCGATGCAATCTCCTGGCAACAGCCAGCATATCGCTCTTTTGCGCAAGATGTATCAACAAAGCCAGCGCCTTGATTTAAATCTGTTTTTATCCGTTGGTACCAAAAAAGACAATACTGCAGCGGGCCGTAAATTTCACCAGACGTTGCTGGATAAAGGATATCCGGTGGCGTACCGGGAAGTACCGTTTGGTCATGACTGGCAAAACTGGCAGCCGCTGCTAGATGATATTTTGCAGCATTATTTCCCCGCAACCAGCAATATCTAAGCTCGAAAATCAATGATGACGATTGAAATAATCGTCATCATTCGTCATTTATAATTATCTGCCGCGCCGCAAGTTCTTTTATCTCCCGCAGAAATCCGCATCTTCAAGTTGTTTGGATATAGGTTGCTGCGACACTGGAGCGCGTGCAGAGTATGTCACACCGCACAACCAGCGCAGTAGGGCCATACGGCGGATCAGTTCAAAACCAGCCACACAACCGGCGAAAGTCAGGACGATCAGCAAAAGTGCTTCAATGCCTGCAGGGATAGCTAATGGCTTTAACCAACTGGCAAATACCACAATCAGGGTCTGATGCAGCAAATACCATGGCAAAATGGCAACTGTGCAATAACGACGGATGTTGCCGTCGTGATCAAAGCCTTTACCTGAACTAAAACGTCCATCTTTGCTAAAACTCACAGCCGGCCGGTTCAACCAAAAACCAGCGTATCCCAGCACCGTCAATAACCAGCCCCAGTGATTCAACACCGAATTTAACCGGTATGCCAACTGCACCCACACCGAATGGTCAAACTGTGCCGACAACGCCGGAAACAGGTCATGCCGTTCAGCAATCGCGAAGCTATAACAGCAAAGTGCCAGCACTAAAAACCAGCGCCGATAGTCAATCACCGCTTGCCACCAGGCTTTGTGCTGCGCCAGCAAATAACCCGCAATAAAAACCCCAAAATAGCGGGCGTGGTTATACCAATCATCAATCAAGCCATGGGTTGATTCAAACAGCGGCTGCAGGAAATAGACGATAGGGACAAATATCAGCACCAGTGTCAGCAAAGCATACCGGCCAGGAACAGGTTGTAAGGTTCTAGCCAGTGCATTTAGCGGCTTGCGGCAAAACAACACCAGCATGGTATAGCACCACAAATAAGGTAAAAACCACAGGTGATTCCAGGTCAGCAAGCCAATCGGGCTGTGATGTTCCACCAGTAAATCGGTCGCAGGATTAATATATTGCCACCAGAACGTCAGATAACCGGGTTCAATTAAATTTTGACTCAGCGCTTCAAAATACACCTGCGGCGTCACGATGACGAACATGCCAAACAGGAGTGGGATCAATAACCTACTGCTGCGGTTGCGCAATAATGCCGCGGCGCCAACTTTTTGCTGCACCAGACTCAGCGCCATTGCACTTAATAAAAACAACAACGACATCCGCCACGGATTGGTCAGGATCATCCAGTCCTGCAATGCCACACTGGTGACGCTGCTTTTGATATGCCAGTCCCAATCGGCCACGTAGTACATACCAACGTGATATAAGATCAATACGGCAAAGGCCAGAATGCGTAACCAGTCCAGATCGTAACGGCGGCCTATGTCAGGTACAACTCGACGGCGAATTTCAGTTTGTGTCATGCTAAGACTCCAGTGTGAAGGTGTGAGTGTCATTAAGACCGCAGCATGGCGAAAGGCCGCGTTCATGCCAATCGACGGGTGGCTAAGCCGCGGATTTCAGGGTTAAGAGGTGGATGGTTGTGACCAACGGTGAACGGATAAACTGGCTGCAGCGGTTTGAGCGGCATAAGGTGCTGTATTGCTATTTGGCGCTGGCTTTTTATTTATTGCTAAATAACAGTATCAACGCCACGTCGGTGTGGATGGAACACAATCGGCAACCTGGAAATCTGTTGCCGATGTGGGAGCCTTTTTTATGGGAATACAGCAGCTTACTGGCAACTATGTTACTGGCGCCGCTGTTGGCCTGGTGGTTTGACCGTCACCCGCTGCGCCTGACGCAATTACGCACATTGCTGTTGGCGCATCTCGCCGGTTCATTGTTGTTTTCGCTGGCACACACCGGTCTGATGGTTGGTTGTCGGGAACTGGTGTACGGCCTGCTTGGTCGCGGTTACGACTTTGGCCCCTGGCTGCGGGAATTGTTTTATGAGTACCGCAAAGACGCCTGGGGTTACCTGTTTTTTCTCGGGTTGTACCAGTTGTTGCAGTTCGTCTATCACCGGCTGACCGGCGATGCGACCTTGATTAGTGGTGATGATGAGCCAAGTGTGCAAGCCGAAAAGAATATCGATGATCAAGTTGCTACAGCGGCGGTCACTCCTCTTAGCAATCCGCCACAGCACTTTTTAGTGAAAAAACTCGACCGCGAATTTCTGGTTGCGATCCAAGACATCGAATGGCTGGAAGCCTGCGGCAACTACGTTAACCTGCACAGCAAAGGCCGTATTTACCCGCTACGCGCCACATTGGCCCAAACCATGTTGCAACTGGAAATTCAGGGTTTTAGCCGTATCCACCGCAGCTTCGCGGTGAATCACCGGCATATCGACAACATCAGCTACCAACCCAGCGGCGACGGCGAACTGGTACTGAAAAACGGCCAGCAACTGGCGTTGTCGAGAAGGTTTAAAGAACAGTTTCGGACGAGGTTTCAGGCGGGTACAAGTTAGGTGAAACCGTGTGAGCTGAATTGATGGGTGTCCTGAAAATACACTTAAAATAGCTTGATTTGACAACCAGCAGATGACCGAATAGCTTTTACAGAGTTTTACTGCTTCAAATTCACAGAAGTAAATTCACTTTGGAAAAGTAACGTAGAAATTTAACCAACGGAGGGTTTTATGAGTCACACCTATTCGTCCATTATTGGCTTGTTGCTGCTAGTTTCGGTCATCGCGATAGCCGGGTTCAATGGTTACCTGGTGGACTATGTCCGTTTAAATATCTTCTTTGCATATTTGATTGTGTTTTTTGGACTGAGTTTTATAACTTTTGGTTTTTCCGGGGTTGTAGAAATATTGCACGCGGCCAAAGTCATTTTTTTCAGATTGGATAATGTTCGTCCTGAAGTAATATTTAATCTGGAAATCGCAATTCGTTATAGCTATACCGCATCCTTTGTTTGGGTGTTGGGCTGTATAGCAAGCGGTTTTCTGATTGAAGAGGGTGGTTTGTCAGCCACAGTTGTCGCCGACATAGCCGTTGCAATCCTGTACGGCTTTGTTGTGTCAGAAATCATTTTGCGACCCATTCATCATAAAATTAAAGCCGCCGGGTAATATTCAGTACGGCCGTGTTCTATTCAGCACGGCCTGCAGCGGGTTCGCGGGCGCCGTCGTTATTTCAGAACAGCAGCCACATCCACCACATCGACACCCTGTAATTGGCCAAGCCACTGATCAAACCAAGGTTTATGCGAAACACCGACTACCGACAGCACCCGGGCACCTGGTTTTTCGCGCAATGTTTCTGCGATATTGGCGACCATCCGCAAGTTGCGGATATCCCAGCCACTGACCCAGATTTGCGGATAACCTGTTGTCGATTTGGCTTGCAATGCGGCGCTGACGTTTACTTCGGCCAGCACTTGTAAATGGGCGGGCTCGTTGATATATCGATAAAGTGGTAGCAAGTTGGTTGCTTTGGTGAGCGTCTGCACCTGCTTTTCACGTTGATCAAAAGCGCCGCGGCCAGCGCCCCAGGCTGCCATCACTTCCCGGCCAAAAGCGTCTTTATCGGTGTAAGCGATATTGTCGCCGGTGTGATTGTCGGTAGCGAACACCCGTTGCAGGCCAAGCCGGGCGGCCAGACGCGCAGCAACCTGATAATTCTCGTTATTGCGCTGGCTGATTTCACCAAGCATCGTCATCAGAGTTTCCGTCAACCCATCTGCGGCACGTTGCTCGGCTGACGCCAACTGCAGCCATTGCACATAAGCTGAAGCCCGGTCATTGGCGGCCAAAAACAGCGCCGCCAACTGACGACGTTGTGCGGGCGTCGGTTTTGCCGGAAGAGTTTTTAACAGGGCATCGACCGCGGCCATCGCTGCCGGTACGTCCAGCCCGGTTGCGGTTTTCGCAAGCTCGGTCGAGGCACAATAGTCGCTGCCATATTTGGCCGGATGGCGCAGCGCCAGATCGCACTCTTCGCCCGACAAGGCCTCGATGGTGATGATGTCTGGCTTAAAACGCGCCAACCGGTCCAGCAGCGGGTTCAGTGCATTGGCGTCATAACCTGCGGGCAATTCACTTAAATGCACAGTGCCCAGCACCAACATTTGGCTGCGCGGCCCGGTCATCTGGTCATCCAGCGTCGTCAGGTCCGTTTTCGTTTGGGCTTGGGTGAATAAAGGCAAAGTTAAAATCATGCCTGTGACGAAAGCGTGAATCATTATTGTTTTCATGCTGAATTCCTTGATGGGTGCAAACACTGTCGGATGTTGCCTGTGAAATGGTTGTAATGCACCACAACTTTATTACTGCCCGCTGAGCCGTTTGCCAAATGAAATAGCATAAGCAGCAGAGCGCATTAGCAGAACGGGATCGGCCGATGGCGTGATGCCGCTGGCGGTACAGCGTTAGAAAAACCAGCTCAGTCGCCACATCACCAGCAGCGACACGTACAGTTGTGAGAGCAACATTTTTGCAACCGCCGTACTTGCTATCTTTGAAATTCCACATAAAATTGCCACATTCCAAGCTGCGTATGGGTTGTACAGCGATGCTAAATTCTCAGATGATCCCGTTATTTCCGACCACAATCCTGCAAAGTTTGTTGCAGGAACCAGCAGTGCTGAACCCGCAGTTGGTGGCAGAAGTGCTGCAATTGCGGGCTTCACGCGTGAGTGTGAATAAAACCAATGTGGGTGGTTGGCATTCGCCGCCGGATTTACAGTTTGTGCAGCTGCCGGCAATGCAGCAATTTGTCAGTGAAATCAACGCCCGGTTATCAGCCTGGGCGGAGCAATATTTTCAGCTGCCAACGCCTGTAGACCCAACTCTCTGGCAAATTGAACTCTGGGCCAACTGCAATGAGCGTGGCCATTTTAATAAAGCCCATGATCATTTTCGCTCCGGTATTATCGCTTCCGGTTTTTATTATGTACGTTGTGGTGGGGACGATGTTGGTGGTGAAACGGTGTTTATCAATCAGCAAAGTTGTCCGCTGAATATTCGTCTGAATGTGCCGCTGTATAGTTCTGAATATCTGGTGACACCAGTTGATGGCACCATGTATATTTTCCCCAGCTGGCTTGGCCATCGGGTGTTGCCGTATCGCGGCGACATGACCCGCATCAGTCTGGCTTTTAATGCGCATCATCCGACACTAAACGTGTTTAAACAGGGTGATAAACCGCGGTTTAAAACCCTGAAAAAACTGTTGGGCCGGGCAAATTTGTTCCGTAGTGGCAGCTAATTGGTAATAATTAAAATTGGGGTCAGAGTACTACTCTGACCCCAAACCTTGGTAATGATAGGCGTAGTACACCACCGGGATCACCACCAGCGTTAGTAAAGTGGACACCAAAATCCCGAAAATCAGCGCCACTGCCAGACCGCCAAAGATCGGGTCATCCAGAATAAAAAATGCCCCTAACATCGCCGCTAGGCCAGTGAGCACTATCGGCCGCGCCCGCACGGCCGAAGCGTGGATCACCGCCTGTTCCAGCGTTATGCCTTGCGCGACTTGCTGCTGAATATAATCGACCAGCAAAATGGAGTTGCGCACAATAATACCGGCCAGTGCAATCATGCCGATCATCGAAGTGGCGGTGAACTGAGTATTGAGCAGCCAGTGCCCCGGCATAATGCCGATAATGGTCAGCGGAATCGGCGCCATAATAATCAGCGGCACGCCATAAGATTTGAACTGCGCCACCACCAATAAGTAAATCATGATGAGACCAACGCCGTACGCGATGCCCATATCGCGGAAAGTCTCGAAAGTAATTTGCCATTCGCCATCCCATTTGATGCTGAGCTCGTCGGTATGCTCCGGTGCGCTGAACAGGCGTTGTGGCATTGGCGTTTGTGCTTGCGTTTGTGTTGGCGTTTGCGTCAAAGTGGACGCTTCCGCCACATTCGCTTTCACCTGCAGCATGCCGTACAGCGGGCTGTCGATGCCCCCGGCTAAATCGGCGGTGACAAAAACTACCGGTCGTAAGTCTTTGCGGTAAATGGTGTTTTCGCGCTGGGTTTGCATGCGTGTGGTCACTTCAGATAAAGCGACAGTGCCACCCTGTTGCGTCGGAATTGGCAACTGCGCCAGTTGTTGCCAGTCGGCGATCACCCCTTGTTGCAGTTTCAGCACCACCGGCGTCAGGCTGTGGCTATGTTCATCACGCAGATAACCAGCATTGACCCCTTGCACCGCCATGTCGATGGTCTGGCTGACGGTAGCCACAGATACACCCAACTGCGCCGCTTTTTGCTGATCCACCACCAGTTGCCACAATGGCTGCGGCGCTTCGACCGTGCTGTCGATATCGACGATATGCGCTACCTCAGCAAAACTTTGCATTAAGGCTTTGGCGGCGCTCAGCTGACTTTGATAATCCGGGCCGTAAATTTCCGCTACCAGAGGCGCCATCACCGGCGGGCCTGGCGGTACTTCGACCAGTTTAATCCTGGCGCCGCTAGCCTTTGCTATTGCTGCCAGAGCTGGCCTTACCCGCAGTGCAATGGCATGACTTTGTTCATCGCGATCCAGCCTTCCGGCTAAATTAACCTGCACATCGCCTTGCCACGGATATTGGCGCAGATAATATTGCCGCACCAGGCCATTAAAATTAATCGGTGCCGCAGTACCGGCATAAGTTTGTAAATGGGTCACCTCCGGTAGTTTCAGCAGCTCCAGACTGACCTGATTGAGCACCGCCTGAGTTTGCTCCAGCGTGCTACCCTCAGCTAAATCGACCACCACCTGAAACTCTGATTTATTGTCAAACGGCAGCATTTTTAGCACCACCAATTCGCTGGTGACCAGCAGCACCGACAGTGTGATGGCGCCGAGTAAACCAAACAATAACTTCAGCCGGTTATTGCGGCCTTGGCGTGATTGTAAAAACGGACTCATCAGTTTGCTGAAAAGCCGCTCGAGCTTACTCTCGTCATGGCCAGAATTTACTGGCGCTGGTTTACCGGCAAACACTTTTAGAAACAGCCAAGGGGTAAATATAAAAGCCACCAATAAGGAAATTAGCATGCCCATACTGGCGTTGATTGGAATAGGGCTCATATAAGGCCCCATCAGACCGCTGACAAAGGCCATCGGCAACAAAGCGGCAATCACGGTAAAAGTGGCGAGAATGGTAGGTGCACCGACTTCTTCCACCGCCAGCGGAATAATTTCGCTGAGCGTCGTTTTACCTTCCAGCCAATGCCGGTGCAGGTTTTCAACCACAACAATCGCATCGTCAACCAGAATGCCGATAGAGAAAATCAGCGCAAACAGCGACACCCGATTTAAGGTAAAGCCATAAGCCCAGGACGCGAACAACGTCAGTGCCAAGGTGATCATCACCGCCATGCCAACGACAAAAGCTTCGCGCCAACCCAAGGCAAAACCCACCAGCAATACCACTGATAAAGTGGCGAATAGCAGCTTATGAATTAAAGTGTCGGCTTTATCTTTGGCGGTATCGCCATAATTGCGGCTGATACTGACTTCGATATCCTGCGCCAGATAATGCTGCTGCAAATACGCCAGCTTAACTTCCAGTGCCTGGGTGACATCCACCGCGTTTTTACCGGGTTGCTTAGCCACCGCAATAGTCACCGCCGGACTTTGTTGCAGTTTGCCATCTTGCCATTGCAGATGCTGCACATAACTTTGTGGCTCGCCGCTGCCATAGCTGATATCGGCGACATCGGCTAAATACACCGGCAACGGCAGGTTATTCGGCGCTGCACCTTCGTGGCGCACAGCCACCACCAACTGGCCAATTTGCTCTGGCGAACTTAAAAAGTTACCGGCTTGCAATTGAATTTGTTGGTTATTTTCCAGCATGGCCTGTGTTTGACTGAGTGTATTGCTTTGCAGCAGCGCTTGTTGCAGTTGCGGCAAGCTGAGCTGATAAGCCTGAAGCCGTGCTGGATCGAATCGCACTAACACCTGCTGTTGTGGCCCGCCGATGCTGTAAATATCACGACTACCGCTGACTTGTTGCAGCTGCTCTTCCAGGCCTTTGGCGGCTTTAAACAAATCCAACGCACTGAGCGCCGGTTTTTTGCTCCACAAGGTCAGCGCAAACACCGGTACATCGTCGATGCCTTTGGGTTTGATCAGCACCGGTCCAATCTTGCTATCAGCGGGCTGCCAGTCGGCTTTGGCGTAAAAAGCGTTATAGAGTCTGACCAGCGCATCGGTGCGCGGCTCGCCCACAGTAAACTGGACGGTTAATACCGCGCGGCCAAGTTCTGATACGGAATAGACATGTTCGACCCCGGCAATTTCGGCGATGATTTTTTCAGCCGGAATAGCCACTTGCTGCTCGACCATCGCCGCGGACGCGCCTTGATAGGGAATAAATACATTGGCGAAGGTCACTTCAATTTGCGGCTCTTCTTCGCGCGGGGTCACCAGCACTGCAAATAAACCGAGTAAAAACCCCACCAGCGCGAGTAAAGGCGTGATTTGGTTTTGCTTAAACATCGCCGCGAGTTTTCCGGAGATGCCAAGTTTTGCTGAGTTGTGCATAAACTTGCTCCGTTATGGCTGTTGCGGTTGGTTTGCAGGCGCCGCTAATTGAAGCGCCAGTTGCGTCTTGGCATCTACCGCGATTTCAGCGCCGGGAGTTAAGCCACTAAGCAGTTGAAATTGAGCAGAGCCAACCTGCTTTACCCGTACCGGCTGCAACAGCACAGCATCACCACTTTTCAGATACACCATGCTGACTTCACCACGCCATAACACCGCACTTTGTGGGATCACAAGCTGATCAATATTGCCGGTTTGCAGGCGCAGTCGTTGCCAGCTGCCCGGGTACAGCTGATATGCGCTGTAATCAGCTGTTGGCAGGTCGAGCCGTAGCTGAAAGCTATGCGTCTGGCTATTCGCTTGTGGTGATAACGTCAGTTTTGGCGTGCCAAGTGCAATCACATCGCCGTTGTTTAACAACAGTTCAGCATTTGGGCTTTGCTGCGCCGCGCGCAACTGGCTTTGAGGCAGCTGCGCCACCAGCCGTAAATGCTCCAGACTCAGCCCACGTAGCAAAGGTTTGCCCGGCACCGCCAGTTCGCCAAGTTCGACAAAGCGTTGTTGCAAAATGCCAGTGTAGGGCGCCCGCACCACCGTTTGCTCCAGTTGCTCGCTGGCTTCAGCTTGCGCTGCTTTGGCTTGATCTAACCGCGCTTTGGCGGCATTAAAATTGGCTTGTGCCACATCCAGTGCCGCTTTGGCGACCAGCCCTTTACCATGGATATCGCGAACCCGGCTCAGTTCCTGTTGCTGCTCGTCAAACCGGCTTTGTGTTTCACGCACACTGGCCTGCGCTTGTTTTAGCCGTGCTTGCTGTTCGATATCGGTAAACCGCACGATCACCGCGCCTTGCGGCACTAAATCATTGACATCAAACGGCAATTCAACAATGCGGCCGGACGTTTGTGCCGAGACCGTCGCTTGCGATACAGCTTCAACCTGACTGCTCAGCTCCAGCCATTGTGGTGTGCTGGTCGGTTGGATGCTGAGCCAGTCACTGCTATAGCTGGGTGTTGCCACCAGGAGATTCAGACTGAATAGCATTAAAAACAAAGGCAGGATCCGCATTGGTTGCTCCTTGAGGAATGGTGCTGATATTTACATTAGATAAATATGATATAAGTATATATTAGAAAGTTCTAATTAGAAATGGCTACTTTATACTCTTTGCGCAGGTCTTGACTGTCCGCTACCGGTTTAGAGTGCATGCAGGCATAATGATGGCCATCGTGGTGGCTGGTATCAGCAAGTGGAGTTGCAGTGGAATTACTGAAAATTGAGTGTCTGGGCAAACAGTTACGGCTGGAAGGTTCGATGGCTGGTTGGCAACAACTGTTTTGGGATGGCCAACTGGTGTCACAACAAGTGGCCAGTGCTGATTTGGGCGCGGTGCGGGTGCATCAGTTTGAACTGCAGTTTGAACAACAGGGCGAGGCACCTGTGGAAACGGCAGCAAACCAACAACCACATCAGATCCAGGTTCGCCTTGAAACCGAATTAAACTGGCAGCCGTTTTTACTGCGCTACCGGTTGTTTGTTAACGACGAGCCGCAGCTCGACGGCGAACGTCACACCAAAGATATCGAACAACAAACTCCGGAAATTGCGCCGGTCAATACCAGCAAAATGAGTCTGGTGGGTCTGGCGTCGTTGGGTTTTAAACTGCTGAAAAGTGCCAAAGTAATTAAAGTGGTGCTGGCCGGTGCCAGTATGGCCGCTTATTCCTGGTTGTTTTCAGTACAGTTTGCGCTGGCGCTGTTGGCCTGTCTGGTGTTCCACGAATATGGCCATATCCGGGCGATGAAATATTTCGGCATGAAAACCAAAGGCATTTATCTGATCCCATTTTTAGGTGGGCTGGCGCTGTCGGATGAGAAAATTAATACCCGCTGGCAGGATGTGGTGATTTCCATTATGGGGCCGACTTTTGGTTTGCTGTTATCGTTGGTTTGTCTTGTCGCCTATTGGATCACCGGCAATATTTTCTTCGCAGGACTCGCCACCTTTAACGCTTTGCTGAATCTGTTTAACTTATTACCAATTTTACCGCTTGATGGTGGCCATATTCTTAAAAGCATCAGCTTTTCAATGAATAGCGTCGCCGGCTTAGTAGCTTGTGTGATCGGCGCTGCAGTGGGGGTTTATGTCAGTTACAGTTTTGGCCTGGCGTTATTAGGCTTTTTATTGCTGATTGGCAGCCTGGAAATTGTGTTTGAATGGCGGGGTCGTCATCAAAGCCATTTGTTACCGCTGGACCGTTATGGCCAGTTGTTTTCCACGGTCTGGTATTTACTGACGGTGGGCAGTCTGGTCGCCATCATCTGGTATTTCGCCAGCTCCGGCGACGATATGCTTTCGCTTCCACTAAAAATTCTGCAGAGCTAAGCTGTATTCACTCCACCATTAACAAGCAAAACGGACGTCCAAGACGTTCGTTTTGTGTCCTACCACTTACATCGCTAAAACGCCGTTTATCCTAAAACCAGCCCTCGACAGTTGCTTTTGCCGCAAAATCCACTGCATCAAACATATGCAGCCCATTTTGTCAGTCGAGGATACACCTATGAAAATTACCCCTAGAACCTTATCAGCAACTCTGTTCGCTACACTGTCTGCCAGCATTTGCCTCGGGCTTTGCAACCAGGCTGCCGCTTTCACCGATAGCGAATTACAACAAAAAATGCAGCAGCTGGTGGCGCAAAAAGCCAAAGCCTCACAACCTGGCTTTACCGTCATTGTACGTAAAGGTCCGCAGGTGATGTTACGTGGTGGTTATGGTCTGGCCGATTTGGAAACCGCCACGCCAATGCGCGCTGACAGCAATTTGCGTTTGGCGTCACAAACCAAACAATTCACTGCGATGGCCGTGCTGCAACTGGTGCAGGCCGGTAAAATTAAGCTGGAGCATAAAGTTGGTGAAGTATTAAAGGACTATCCGGCGGTTGGGCGGGATATCACCATCAAACAATTATTGACGCACAGCAGCGGTATTCCTAACTTAAGCCGGATGCCGGAATTTCGTGACAACAAAGCCAAAGATGCCACTTTACCGGAGCTGTTAGCGTTATTTTCCAGCCAACCATTACAGTTTAAACCGGGTAGTCGCTTTGGTTATTCCAATTCAAACTATGTGCTGCTAACTGCCATTATCGAAGCGGCCAGCAAACAAACTTACGCTGACTATCTACAACAGCATGTATTTCAGCCACTTGGCATGAAAAACACCGGTTACGATGTGGCCAGCGACATTGTGCCAAACCGCGCCAAAGGCTATGAACAAACAGCCACTGGTTTTCGCAATGCGGATGTGATCAGCATGACCCGGCCACAAGGTGCTGGCGGTCTGCGCAGTACCGTTGATGACTTAAATCTGTGGGATCAGGCGCTGTATACCAGCAAGCTGTTGCCACAGGAGTTGTTACAACAATCTTTTATCAAACATCCGGGTGCAGACGGCAAGCCACTACCTTATGGTTATGGCTGGATGTCAGCAGATGTGGCCGATTTAGAAACGCATGAACACAGCGGTGGTATTGACGGGTTTTCTTCCTACATTATCCGTGTTCCATCACAGCAAGTGTATGTCGCGGTATTGGCGAACAGCTCGTACTTTGACAGTTACACCATGGCCGTGAAACTGGCGGCCATTGCGGTGGGTAAGCCGATTGAACCAACACCTGTCACCTTGCCGGAAGCGACTTTGTGGGCTATTACCGGTAATTACAGCTTTGACGACGGTTCTGAGCGACTGATTACGCTGGAAAAGGGTGTGTTAATTTGTCAGACCAAAGAAGGTGCCCGGCAACAACTGACGCCATCTGCGGATGGCAAGTTATACCTGGCAGACGATACCAGTTACCTGACGCTGGGTAAAATCAACAAAGGCAAAGCTGAACTGGAACTGGTGGTGCGCGGTTTTGGCACCTTCCCGGCGAAACGTTTGCAGTAACAATTGGTCATGAGTTACAACCCCTGGCAACTTCAAGGATGAAGGTCAGGGGTTAAGTTAGAGCGCTAGTTGCTGCCTTAGCACCGCACTTTGCCGCCGCGATACATCCACTTCAGTGCCACAGCTCAGCATTAACACCAAACCACCACTGATCGAGGGTTCGACGGATTGAATGGCGGTCAGATTCACCAACTGATGACGGTTCGCCCGAAAAAACAATCCTGGTAGCAACCGTTGTTCAATACTGTTTAACGAGCGATACACCATCGGTGCCTGCTGTCCGGCGTGCACTTTACTGTAATTGCCAATCGCTTCAAACCACCGCACATCCGCCACTTTTAATAAAAAACAACGGTCGCCGTCTTTGACGAAAAAGTTGCTGTTGCTATCGAGTGGCCGCTCATTGCTGTCTGACGCTGGTTCCTCTTCTGCGGACGCCGCAGATTGTACCACCGGCGGCAATTTCGCCAGCGCCGTTGCAAGCCGTTCTGCAGTCACAGGTTTGAGTAAATAATCCACCGTCGGGTAATTAAACGCAGTCAGCGCATGCTCGGCGTAAGCGGTGGTGAAAATAATCTTCGGCACTGTTTCCAGCTGCGCCAGCAAATCAAAAGCAGTGGCGCCGCAGAGATCGATATCCAGTAATAACAGCTCAGGATGATGCTGTTTGACGAGCGTCAGTGCCATGTCGACATCGCTCGCTTCAGCCACTAATTCCAGTTGCGGATGGGCTTTGAGCTGCTCTTTCAGTTCCAGCCGCGCCAGCCGTGAGTCTTCCACAATCATTACTTTCATTGCTGGTTCTCCGTGCTCGGATGCTGGTTTGCTGCAAGCGGGGTGGTGTCTTTCGGCGCAGCCAGAATTTGCAAGGTCGCCACCACTTCATCCGCCTGTTGTTGCAGTTGTAAAGTCGCCTGGTCGCCAAAAATCAGCGCCAAGCGTTGGCGCAGGTTGTTCAGACCACTGCCAGTGTTGTTGTCAGAGTTGTTTTGAGAGTTATTTTCTGCTGTTGCCGGGGTGGCATGCAACTGACCACTATTGCGCATACTGATTTGCCAGCCAATAGCATCTAAGGCGCTGATTTGGATGCTGATCCGGCCACCTTGTGGTTGCAGGCTAATACCATGTTTCACCGCATTTTCAAACAGTAACTGTAATGTCAACTTGGGCAATAAACGCGATAAACAGCTTGGGTCTATCTGATAATCCAGCTGCAGCCGCTGCTCAAACTGAATGTGTAGTAGCGCGGCATAATCTTTGAGCACCGCTAATTCACTGCGTAGCGGCACCAGCACTTGTTGGTCGGCGTCAATCTGGTAACGCAGCATATCGGCAAAATGCGCCAGCATGCTGCGCGCCGCTTGTGGATCTTCAAGGATTAACGCCCGGATATTATTGATGCAGTTAAACATAAAATGCGGGCTCAGCTGCGCCAATAAAATCTGCAGCTGACTTTGTTGTAGCCGCAGTTCAGATCCCAGCTTGGCCTGTTCGGCAGCGCGGATATCCAACTGGCGGCTGAGCGTCAGGTAGAGGCTGCTCCAGAAAATATACAACGGTAGTAAAAACGGCGTTTTTGCGCCAAGCGGCTGCGCATCAAACACACCGCTGAGCATTGGATGCAGCTGTGATAACGGCCATAACAACAGGTAATGACTCACATCAATGGCTATCGATAGCAGCAGCGGTGCACCGAATAACCAGCCCAGTGTAGCGGCGGTGCTGCGCGGACGGCGGCGCAAGTGGCGGAACAATAACCGTAGCAGCAAGGTGCCGCCGATCGCCAGTACCAGTAACAACAGTGCGGGCGTCAGGCTGCTTAGGGTTAAGGGTTGATCAGCGCCAACTAACAGCAGTTGCAGCAATGCAAATAAGCTCCAGCCCAGGCTCTGGTATAACCAAAATTGACCGGAAGTAGAGCGCGCCGCAGAAGACGATGCTGCCGCAGGCGCTAACACAGTATGCTGCCCGTTGCCTGGTTGGTTCATCAATAATCAGCCTTGTTGGCGATCATTTGGCGACAGCGGCAAAGGTCGCAGCTTCTGCCAGCGTGAGTTCACGATAGCTACCTTCGGCTAAATCGGCACCTAGTTTAAAGCTGCCAATTTGCTCGCGATGCAGCTTTTCGACCTTATTCCCAATCGCGGCGAACATCCGTTTCACCTGATGATAACGGCCTTCGTGGATGGTCAGCAGGCATTCCAACGGGTTCACAATCTCTAGTTGTGCCGGTTTAGTCGGATGTTTTTCACCGTTCAGCATCACACCTTCGGCAAACAACGTGATCGCCGAAGCGTCAACCGGATCGGCGAGCCAGGCGCGATAGGTCTTGGCGCATTGATGTTTAGGCGAGCTGATTTGATGCGACCACTGGCCATCATCGGTAATGAGCAGCAAGCCCGTGGTATCTAAATCCAACCGGCCAACGGTGTGCAGTCGTGACTGCATCGGTTCGTCCATCAGGGTGAAGATTGTATTGTGATCCGGGTCGTCAGTTGAGCAAACGTAACCGGCAGGTTTATGCATCACAAAATAGCGCAAGCCGATGATTTGTAATAACTCGCCATCCAGTTCAATCTGCTGAACTGCGGTGACTTGCGTTGAAGGTTGTTTGCAAAGCTGTTGATCGACGGTGACTAGCCCCTGGCGGATCACTTTGCCGGCCTGACTGCGGGTCAGTTCGGTACAATCACAGATAAATTTGTCTAAACGCATGGAAAGGCCTTGGCTGAAGATGAATTTGGTTCTGAACTGCGAATCATTGCTGAAAATCAGACTTTTGGGGTCAGAGTAGACTTTTGGGGTCAGAGTAGTACTCTGACCCCAAAGGTGCAGTGTAACGTCGCAGCGATGTCGCTTCAACCGTTGTTCAAGCTGCTTTTGTTCAATCTGCGGTGCGGCTATTCCGGTTTCAGGCCATAGAGTTCTAAGCGGGAGATCCAGAACCGCTGTTTAGGTAAAGCGACAATGGCGTTATCAAAGTCGGTCAGCAGACTCTGGTAATGTTGCGTCAGCAAAATTTGACGTTGGTAATTTGGGTAAGGTTGCCCGACTATCTTCATCTTGCCGAGATATTGTTGTTGCCTGGCATAATATAAAAAACTGGAGCGGGTGATTACTATCTGGTCGACATTACGCTCCTGCAGCCGGGCCAAATTTTCTTTATCAGAATCTGCGTCGAGCCTTGTCACACGATGTTGACTCACCAGTTCATTGACGCCCGGATAACTATAACCACGAAGTGCGCCCAGCGTACTGCCAGCTAAATCAGTTAGTTGCTCAATCTTGCCGTTGTAATCGCTTAAAGTCACAAACACATCCCGATCAATAAACACGGTATTAGACCAGACATAAGGCTGCGCTTTATTGGTAAACCAGGTTGGGTTGGCCCATAACACGATGGTGGGCTGGCCGGCGTTGAGCCGTTCATTCAGCAAATGACGGGGGAGTTGTTTAAATTCAAGGCGATAGCTTTCACCAAGTTGTAGTTGCAGTGCGCGGACCAGATCGTAATTCAGACCCGTCTCAGCGTCTGGGTTGATCACAAACGGCGGCGAGCTATGGTAGGCATAAAGTGTCAGGCTGGTGCTGGCCAGTACTTGAGTGCAGTACCAGCATAAAATTACGACCAACATACGGCAGATCATTGCATGCGTCCTGATGAACTCGACTTTGTTAACCTTAGTTGGGTTCGCTGGAAAAAGGTAGCTGCTGGCGAAGTTCATTGTGGTGGCGCATTTACTGCGTTTTAACTTCTCCGGCCAGTTAGTCAACTATTTTGGTTGCATTAAACGCCTACTTTCCTCTACATTGCTGGGCAAATAACTATTACAACAGCATCATTACTTCAGGACCTCCCATGACCAATACTACTATTGCCCGCGGCAGCTGGGGCTCCCGCATCGGCTTTATTCTGGCAGCTGCCGGATCCGCAGTCGGCCTTGGCGCCATCTGGAAATTCCCTTACGTTGCCGGCGCCAATGGTGGTGGTGTGTTCCTGTTAGTTTATCTGGCCTGTGTGTTTTCAGTCGGCGTAGTGATGTTACTGGCTGAAATGATGATTGGCCGCAGCGCCAAAAAATCAGCGACTTCTGCTTACCGGTTATTGGGCAAAGGCCAATGGCATGTGGCGGGCTGGATTTCCGTGCTCTGCGTGTATTTAATTCTCGGCTTTTATTGTGTGGTGGGTGGCTGGACCATTGCTTACATTGTGGAAGCGATTAAAGGCGATATTCTGACCACTGACGCTAAAGTACTGAGTGATACCTTTACCCACTTTATTGCCGATCCAAAGGCTTCTTTAATGTATACCGCCGGCTTTATGTTTATTACGGCAGCTATCGTGATCGCCGGCGTGCAGGCGGGTATCGAACGTATCTGTAAGGTACTGATGCCAGTGTTATTCGCGCTGATGTTGTTTATGGTGTACCGCAGTTTAACTTTGCCAGGCGCTATCGAAGGTGTGATGTATTTCATTACCCCGGACTGGAGCAAATTGTCGATTAAAATGGTGCTGGATGCCTTAGGTTTAGCGGTGTTTTCGTTGTCGGTCGGTGCCGGTTTAATGATTGCCTATGGTTCTTATTTAAGTGAAGAAACCAAAGTGGTCAACGCCGGGTTGTGGATTGCAGGTCTGGCGACTATGGCCAGCGTCCTTGCTGGTTTAATGATTCTGCCTGCAGTGTTTGCCTTTAATGTCGACCCGGCCGCTGGCCCTGGCCTGACGTTTATCACTATGCCGGCACTGTTTGCGCAAATGGCCGGTGGTCAAATTCTGGCGTTGATTTTCTTCTCTTTATTACTGTTTGCGGCAACCACCTCATCGATTTCTATTCTGGAGCCAGTAGTGGCATTTCTGATTGACGAATATGGCTTTGCCCGTAAAACCGCCACTATTGTGGTCAGCCTCAGCAACTATGTGATTTTATGTATTCCAGCGGCGTTGTCCTTTGGCTCGATGGCTGAGGATATGAAAATCTTTGGTAAAACGCCGTTCGATTTGATGGATTTTGTGGCGTCAAACTTACTGATGCCAGTGGGCGGTATGTTAGCGGCAGTGTTTGTTGGTTGGCGGATTTGGCCACAAATCAAAGTTATCCTTGCCCAGGAAATGCACAAAAATGTACTGCATTGGTATCGCCTGATGGCTGCGATTGTCGCGCCTGCATTAATTGCGGTGGTTGCTTATATGACGATCAAAGGCTAATGCCGGTTTTTCACAAGCAACACTAAAAAAGCAGCTTCGGCTGCTTTTTTACTCTTTGTGTTCTGGTGTTGCGGGTAGATTGCTGCTGATTAAGGATGGCGGTCTGGCGCTGGCGGAGCGCCGCATCCGCTGGATCCTGGCGGCGCGGCGTTTACCTTGCGGCGTAAATGCACTAGGTAATACTTCGATGCCGAGCTTGCGGCCAAGTTTAACGATGATTGGAATGGTGATTGGCGCAAAAGGTAACACCGCAAAAATGCCAAGGCCAGTGGCCCGCAGCACATCGGCGAGTTGCGCATTGGCACGCGCCAATTCAGTCTTGCTGACGTCGCCGGTGACATAATGCTGGTAAATCCGCAGCATCTGCCGGGTTTCGTCTTTTTCCTGCGCTAACGCAATTTTCAAGCGGACCATGCTAAAGCGGATCCGGATCATACTTTTTCGACGCTGCAGCCGCAGCACCCGAAGTGGCGCTTTATGCAGATGACGTAGCAGCTTCATTCCAATCCCCGTGGCGCATTCAGCCCGCACTGCCTGTTGCAGTACACTCTTTGACTATAGCGCTATTATCAGCCGCCAGCGGTTGAAACAACAGCAGTATTTATCGTTGCTTAGCTGAGATAAATTGATTTGTTGCCCTCAACCTTCCGCGGTATCGTCAATTCGCTTTGACGATAAAATTGCCATTACGTAAATTCTCGCGCTGATAGGCCGGGCCTTCGATACCTTCGTATTGCACCGAAGCACCCGCTGCTACCGCAATGGCGTGACCGGCACCGGTGTCCCAGAGCATGGTCGGGCCAAAGCGCGGGTAGATATGCGCTGTGCCATCGGCCACCATACAGAATTTTAATGAGCTACCGACGGCAACTAATTCATGCTGCGGGAACTGTGTTAAATAGCTCTCTACTTCTGGCTGATAATGGCTTTTGCTGCCGACCAGGCGTACGGTTTCGTTTGGTTTGGCAGCGATCGCGTGGATTTGGCGCTCGCCTGTGGCATCGTTGATAAAAGCGCCGAGTTCCAGTACAGCGCTGTAAGTTTTCTCTAGCACCGGTGCATGAATCACCCCCAGCACCGGCTCACCTGCCACAATCAGCGCGATATTGACGGTAAATTCGCCATTACGTTTGATAAATTCTTTGGTGCCATCCAGAGGGTCGACTAGCCAGTAACTATGCCACTGCTGACGCACAGCCCAGGGAATATCAGCCGCTTCTTCTGACAGTACCGGAATGTCCGGCGTTAATGAGGTTAGCTCATGCATAATCAGCTGATGCGCAGCTAAATCGGCGGCGGTCAGTGGGCTGTCGTCGGATTTTTGCTGTACCGCAACGGCTTCCGGCTGGTTATAAATGGTTAAAATGGCGTCGCCAGCGGCCACGGCAATCCGGCGGATTTGTGGTAACCAGTCCGCCAATTGTTGGGTGCTTGGATGCGCGGTTGTGGTCATCAATGTTGGATCCTACCTTTGGAATGATGAGCGGATAATGCCACGCTCACGCAGTAACTGCAGCAGCTGTTGCACACTTTCATCCAGCGATAACAGCCCGGTATCCAGCACAATATCTGCCTGTTGTGGCGCTTCGTACGGATCAGAAATGCCAGTGAAGTTTTTAATCTCACCACGCCGGGCTTTTTGATATAGGCCTTTCACGTCACGCTTTTCGCATTCTTCCAGCGATGTCGCGACAAAGACTTCAATAAACTTACCTTGCGGTAACGCCTGGCGAATAGCTTCGCGTTGACTTCGAAGCGGCGAAATAAAAGCGCTGAGGACTATTAATCCGGCATCAACCATCAAACCCGCCACAGCACCAACCCGGCGTAAGTTCTCGGTGCGATCCGCTTCCGAAAAGCCTAAATCGGCGCATAAACCATGGCGTACGTTATCACCATCGAGCAGATAGGTATGGGCACCCTCTGCCAGCAACGCCTGTTCCAAAGCTCCAGCCACGGTCGACTTGCCGGCACCACTTAAACCGGTAAACCACAACACCATCGCCTGTTGCTGCTTCTGCGCTTCACGCTCACTACGGCTAACCTGATGTTGTTGCCAGACGATATTGCTCATTAGGTTTCCAAATAATTTTTGGGGTCAGAGTAGGGGTCAGAGTACTACTCTGACCCCAAAAGTCCGCTCTGACCCCGCAGTTAACATTATTTCAGTTTTGAAATATCCAGCGCTTGCCAGTGTGGGAAATGTTTCCGCACAAAGGCGTTCAGTTCCAGTTCGTAGTCGCTAAATTGCGTCTGCGATTGCACTGTGGCTAAAGCGCTGTCGACCAAACCGGCGCCAACCGTGATATTGCTTAAGCGGTCGATAAAGATAAAACCGCCGGTATCACGATTCTGGCTGTAGGGGTCAAACACAATGGCTTCGGTCAGCTCCAGCTCGACCAGCGCGATGCCGTTTAAACCCAGCGTTTCTGCCTGAAATTCGGCCAGGGTATTTACGTCAATGGCATGGGCAATGGCGGTCACTTTACCGGCCACTTTTTTGGTGGCGAGTTTAATGTTGTAGCTTTTACCCAGCACCAGCGGCTCTTCGTGCATCCACACCACTTTGGCTAGAATACGATTCGACAAGCTGGCGTGATGTTGTTTTGGCACTATCACATCACCGCGGCTGATATCAATTTCGTCGGTCAGCGTTAAAGTCACCGCTTGACCGGCAAAGGCTGAGGTCAGCTCACCATCAAAAGTCACTATCGATTTAATCACCGAACTTTTACCGGACGGCAGCGCAGTAATGGCATCGCCGACTTTAAATTCACCAGCGGCAATAGTGCCGGCAAATCCACGAAAATCTAAATTCGGCCGATTCACATATTGCACTGGTAACCGCGCTTCGCCGGTTAAGTTAAAGCCAGTGACCGGCGCGTTTTCCAGTTTTTCCAACAAAGTCGGGCCAACATACCAAGGGCTTTGGGTGGAGCGATTGACCACGTTGTCGCCGTTGAGCGCCGACAGCGGCACAAAATCAATGCTCGGACCATTTTTGTTCTGCGCACCCAGCTGCGCAGCAAAGGCCAGATAATCCTGTTTGATTTGCTCGTAACGATCTTCAGCAAAACCAATCAAATCCATTTTATTAATGGCAACGACAAAATGCTTAATGCCCAACAGCGCACAGATAAAGCTATGGCGACGGGTCTGCGTTTGCACACCATAACGGGCGTCAACCAGAATAATAGCAAGGTCGCAATTCGAGGCGCCGGTCGCCATATTGCGGGTGTACTGCTCATGGCCCGGGGTGTCGGCGATAATAAATTTGCGCTTTGCCGTCGAGAAATAACGGTACGCCACATCAATGGTGATGCCTTGTTCACGCTCAGCCTGTAAGCCGTCCACTAACAACGCCAAATCAATGGTTTCGCCGGTGGTGCCGTGGGTTTTGCTGTCTTTGTGCAAAGCCGCCAGTTGGTCTTCATAAATCTGTGCGCTGTCATGCAACAAGCGGCCAATTAAGGTGCTTTTGCCATCATCAACCGAGCCACAGGTTAAAAACTTCAACAACGATTTATGCTGTTGCTGTTTGAGGTATTCTTCAATCCCCAGTTGTTCTAATTCAATAGCGACTGACATCAGAAATAGCCCTCACGTTTTTTCTTTTCCATCGAACCACTGGAATCGTGGTCAATCACCCGGCCTTGCCGTTCACTGGAGCGCGACAACAACATCTCTTCAATAATGCCGGTTAAGCTGTCGGCGTCCGATGCAATGGCGCCGGTTAGCGGGTAACAGCCTAAGGTTCTGAATCGCACCAGTTTTTGCTGCGGCACTTCACCCGGCTCCAGCGGCATCCGCTCATCGTCGACCATCAACAGCGTGCCATTACGCTCCACTACCGGCCGGTAAGCCGCCAGATACAACGGCACAATTTCGATATTTTCCTGATAGATGTATTGCCAGATATCGAGTTCGGTCCAGTTCGACAGCGGGAACACCCGGATGCTTTCGCCTTTGTTCACCTGACCGTTGTAGGTGTGCCACAGCTCTGGCCGCTGGTTTTTTGGATCCCAACGATGGTATTGATCGCGAAAGGAATAAATCCGCTCTTTAGCACGGGATTTTTCTTCGTCGCGCCGCGCACCACCAAAAGCCGCGTCAAAACCGTAGTGGTTCAGCGCTTGTTTCAGGCCTTCGGTTTTCATAATGTCAGTATGCTTGGCGCTGCCATGCACAAACGGGCTGATATTCATCGCCAAACCGTCCGGGTTTTTATGCACCAGCAAATCAAAACCGTATTTCGCGGCGAGTTTGTCACGAAATTCAATCATTTCACGAAACTTCCAGTTGGTGTCGACATGCAAAAGCGGAAACGGAATTTTGCCCGGATAAAAAGCTTTACGCGCCAGATGCAGCAGCACCGACGAGTCTTTACCAATCGAATACAGCATCACCGGGTTATCAAACTCGGCGGCGACTTCGCGGAAGATCTGGATACTTTCCGCTTCCAGCTGTTGTAAATGCGTTAAGGTTTGCACAGGGAAGACCCTCAATTTAAAAACGAATAAATGCTATGTATTTCAATTGCGTAAAGCGTGTATCAAGTTCAGGCTAGGCTCGCCAGCGGCTGCGCAAACACTGCAGCTGTAGGCTGTTTGCCATACCAGGCCAATTTGCTTTGTAGCGCCACCACTTCGCCAATCACCAATAACGCCGGTGACTGCACCTGCTGTTGTTCAATCAATTCAGCCAGTTGCGCCAAAGTGCCAGTGATGACGCGTTGCTCTGGTCGGGTACCATTTTCTAAAATTGCTACTGGCGTATCTGCCGCGCGACCGGCTGCGAGTAACTGCGCCTGAATATGGGCCGATTTCATCAAACCCATGTAAATCACTAACGTCTGATTGGGTCGGCTTAAGCTGTGCCAGTCCGGCTCTTGGCCATCTTTTTGGCAATGACCGGTGACAAACTGCACCGCCTGCGCGTAATCGCGATGAGTCAGCGGAATACCGGCATAAGCGGCGCAACCTGCGGCGGCGGTAATGCCGGGCACCACCTGAAATGGAATTTGATGTGGCAATAACACTTCAATTTCTTCCGCACCGCGGCCAAAAATAAAGGGGTCACCACCTTTTAACCGGCAAACTTTTTTCCCAGCCAGGGCCAAATCAATCAGCAGCTGATTGGTATGTTCTTGTGCAACCGAATGCGCGCCCGCTTTTTTGCCCACGCAAATCAGCTCGGCGTCGCGGCGCACCAGCTGCATAATAGGTTCCGACACTAAGAAGTCGTACACCACCACATCGGCTTGTTGCATCAGTTGCAGCGCTTTCAGCGTCAACAGCTCCGGATCGCCCGGGCCAGCGCCGACCACATAAACTTCGCCTTTGCTGCTTTGATGGTCTTGCAGTGCTTGCTGTAATTCGGTTTCAGCTGCGGCCAGTTGTTGGGTTTGCACCAGACTCACGACGTTGGAATTAAACACTTGCTCCCAGAATTGCCGCCGCTCGGCAAACCCCTGCAGTTTTTGCTGCACTTTTCCTCGAAACCTACCGACGAGTTCAGCCAAAGGCCCGAGATGTTGCGGTAATAAAGTTTCGAGTTTTTCGCGCAGGCGCCGCGCCAATACCGGTGCAGTACCGCCGCTGGAAATGGCGACCAAAATCGGCGAGCGGTCGATAATCGACGGGAAGATAAATTCGCATTTGTCCTGGTCATCTACGGTATTAACCCAAATCTGCCGCGCGGTAGCGGCCTGATGCACCGCGGCATTCACCGCATCATCGTCGGTGGCTGCCAGCACCAGCCAATGGCCGGGCAGTTGCTCCGGGGCAAAATCACCCTGAATTAAGCGGGCTAGTTGCTGCTGTTGCCAGTCATAAAATTCGGCTTCAAATTGATGCGATACCACCGTCAATACCGCACCGGCACTCAGCAAAGTGCGGGCTTTACGCAGCGCCACATGGCCGCCGCCGACCAGCAACACGGCTTTGCCGCTGAGATTGGTGAAAATCGGTAAGTACTGCACGCTTAACTCCTGCTACCCAGGTAGCTTTGACGACGCCAAAACAGGGTCGCTTTTATTGACCAGTCTGGATATTAGACGTCTAAACGTCCTGAATCCAAGAAGGGATTGCACTCAGATATAACTAAATGGAATTAGGATGGCGTAGTTCTGTAGAAAAACGGTGGCCGGGCAACGCGGCTGCGCAATAGATGGGGTTAAGATTGTGGTAAAAGACCCGTATGGTCGCAAAAAAATAGGGCTGCGCAGTTGGCAGCCCTGGATGTTTTCAAACGCAGATATTGTTATACCTTGGCCTGACAAACCGCAGCCGTAAACACCACATCGGTCGAACTGTTCAGGGCAGTTTCGCAAGAATCCTGCACCACACCGATAATAAAACCAATCGCCACCACCTGCATGGCCACATCACTGGAAATGCCAAACAGGCCACAAGCCAGCGGGATTAATAGCAGTGAACCACCGGCGACACCCGAAGCACCGCAGGCGGAAATCGACGCCACCACACTTAATAACATCGCGGTGGCAAAATCCACTTGAATGCCCAGCGTATGCACTGTGGCTAAGGTCAAAACGGTAATCGTAATAGCAGCACCGGCCATATTGATGGTCGCGCCCAGTGGAATAGACACTGCATAAGTGTCCTCATCCAGTTTCAGTTTTTCCGCCAGCTGCATATTGACGGGAATATTGGCCGCAGAGCTGCGGGTAAAAAATGCCGGAATGCCACTTTCACGCAGGCAAGTAAATACCAGCGGGTATGGGTTTTTGCGGGTCGTTAAAAACACCAACGCCGGGTTCACCACCAATGCAATCAATAACATCGAGCCAACCAATACCGTCAGTAGCTGGCCATAACTGGCTAAACCGGCAAAGCCAGTGGTCGCGACGGTTTCCGCCACCAGACCAAAAATACCAATGGGTGCCAGTTTGATAATAAAAGTCACCAGCATTGAGATGCCATGTGAGACATCAGCAAACACTTGTTTGGTGGTTTTATTGGCGTGATGTAAACCCAGCCCTAAACCAATCGCCCAGGCTAAAACGCCAATAAAATTACCCGTCAACAAGGCATTGATCGGATTGTCAACTACCTGAAATAATACGGTTTTAATTACCTGGCCGATGCCTTCAGGTGGTGTCACCGCTTCAGCGGCACCAGCGAGAACTAAAGTAGTTGGAAATAAAAAGCTAGCGGCGACTGCAGTCAGCGCGGCTAAAAAAGTGCCGGTTAAATACAGCATCAGCACCGGTTTCATCTTGCTGGCGCCACCAATTTTGCGGTTGGCGATGGATGAGGCCACCAGAATAAATACCAGAATTGGCGCGACGGCTTTCAGCGCTTTTACAAACAGCGCACCGAAGATCGCGACCGCCTGACCGGCTTCTGCCGACCAACTGGCAAGCGCCACGCCGCAGAAAATCCCCAGAATAATTTGTGGTACCAGCCCAAAGCGGCTTGTTGTTTTTGTTATGGTTGTCATGTTGAGTTGCCTTGTTTTTCCCTGCGCCCGATTGTGCCGGTAAAGGCGGTGACTGGCAACCAGAGTCCGGCGCATATTTTGCTGGTTTCAGGGCAAAAACTACTGGAACGGAATGGGTTTTTTCTGTTATTAAGGTTAGCAAGCAGTAAATTTATTTTCAGAGCAGGGACCCGGCAATGCGACAGATCCTAAAAATGGCACCACGGCAGCGGTTGCTGCAGCGGGCCCTGACCATCTTCGGCATCGTATTGCTGAGCAGTTGTGCCCAATATGCTGACAACACCGGCGAAGTACTGCAGTTCCCAGCCACCAGTGAGCAATTGTTTGCAACGACAACGGCTGATGTGCCCACCACCCACGATTTTTACCAGCTGAGTGCAGCGCAACAACAGCACTTTCTGGCGTTTTTCCATGCTCCGGCGCAGCAAAATTTTGAGCCAAATCAGCGGGTACATCGCTACCTTGAACAGCATCTGGTGAATTTTAACTATGAAGGTAATAACACCTTAGCCAGTGTCACCCTGACCAATATGTCCGGCAATTGTGTTTCGCTGGCGTTATTGGTGACTGCATTGGCGCAACTGGTCGATGTGGAAGTGGGTTATCGAGCCAGTTACGCCGAGCCGATGCTGGATTTTTCCGCCAATATCGTGCTGAGTTCAGCACATGTGCGCAGTTATTTATTCGAACAAGAGCCGCCAGCAAATGACGCTTTGATGCTGATGCAACGTTCGGCGATTGCCGTTGATTATTTCCCTGGCCGGTTAGACCGGCTGGGGGCGATGCTGAGAAAAAACCATTTTGAAGCGATGATTTATAACAATCTGGCGGCTGATGCCTTGCTGGCAGGTAATCTGGACCGGGCTTATTGGCTAAGCCGGGCCGCGCTGCAACGGGACCCCAACTATAGTCCAAGTATCAATCTGATAGCGGTGGTATACCGGCGCAAAGGTGATTTGCTGGCGTCGCAGCAATGGTACGAGTTTGGCTTGCGATATTCAAAACAACCGGTGACTTTGACCAGTAATTATTTGGTGCTGGCGGAACAACTGCAACAGCAGCCTCTTATTAACCGGTTGAATGAAAAGTTGCGGGTGATTGATGAAGATAATCCGTACGTGTGGTTTTATCTGGCTTATCAGGCCGAACGCAGTAACGACCCGGTCAATGCGGTGTATTACTATGAAAAATTACTGAAAAAGGCGCCTTATCTACACAAAGCCAATCTGGCACTGGCCAAACTACAGTTTCAGCTGGGCAAGCCAGAAGCGGCCAGGCGCGCACTCCATGAAGCTTTGCAATACAGTTACGAGCCGGCCAACCGCCAGATGTACCAGGCGAAACTGCAGGCGCTGCAGCAACTGGCGGTGGAATGACAAAGCGGCTACGGCTGTAACCGCTTCGCAACCGCCTGCACCAGCGCTTCCGGTACTGTCACCTCATCCGGCATCAGCCAGTCGGGAGTTTGCAGTTGTTCGGTAAAACCACCTTGTGGCCTTGCCGACCAAAACCTTGGCACGATGATCTCTAACTTACTGTGCGGCAATGTAAAAAACTGAATACCACCGGTACTGCGGGCGCGGGCATAACTGCTTTCGCCTACCAATGTGGCAAAACCAAAATCCTGCATCACGTTGCTAAATTGCACCGCTGAGGAATACGTGCGCCGACCGGTCAGCAGTACCACTTTGCCTTTGAAACGCAGTGGGTTGGTGAGTTGCGGCTGATACCAGGTCTTAAATTCGCTTTCAATCACCAAGCCCACAGGTTCAGTGGCATTGGCGCGGCTGGCGATCACTTTTTTCTTGTTCCACGAGCCAACCCGAAACGGCCGATCCGCCAAATAAGGCATCACATGGTCAATCCAGGCCGAATCGTTACCACCACGGTTTTCCCGTATATCAATCATCAGAGTATTGGCACCGGATTGTTGGATTTTACTAAAAGCGTCTTTGGCAAAAGTGCCAATCTCTTGTTCATCCGGCCAGTTAAAAGTGCCAAGTTTCAGATAGGCGGTGTTGGTATTGAGCGCGCGATAACTAAAATTATCGGCGAATTTTTTGCTGGTTTTGCCAATGACCGCAGCCTGTTTGCTGGCGGGTAGTTTAACTGCACTGACTTGGTCGTTTTGCTTTAACTGCAATGTAAATTCGGCTGGCGTGCCAAACACACTGGCGTAATACAACTGAAAAGACGGCCCCAATAAGTTGGCACGGTTTAGCGGAGTATCGCCGTGGCGCATTGCCAACAATTGACGACTTAGCAGTGGTGCCAGCACGCCATTAATACTTTCAATCGTAGCACCGCGCCAAGGCGTCTCGCCGCCACCAGCCAGCGCCAGCACGGTCAGCTCGCCGTCGGGCTTCATATGCACTTCCAGCGGAAACACCCCGCCGGTTCTTTCGATCACTTGCGGCATGTCGCTCTGTGCTTCCGGCAGATTTATTGACCAGTGCGCATCGTTAAATAGCGGATTAAGTTTTGCTGTTTGATGCCAAAATTCGTTGGCGGTCATTGGTTTAGTCAGGCTATTGGTTATGTTTGCGTACGCCTGTTCCAGCAGCACCGGGGAGGCCGAGTGACTGACGTCAGGATGCGTGGCGTCGATAAAATCACGCAGGCTTTGTAAATCTTGTTTGAGCTGCGTTGGGGTGAATTTGTTAGTAGTTACCGCAGCTTGGCTGGCGGGCTTCACTTTCACCTGCACCGCGGGAGTGCTGGCCGTGCTCGCAAACGGCATCAGACAAACACTTAACAACAGGGTCGATCGAAATAAATTCTTGGCAAACATACATTTCTTCCAAAGCAGATGGGTGAGTGATCTGCTGGCTTGGTCGAAGTCTGTTGGAAAAAAGTTCTATTAATTTGCAAATATTTAACCTGGGGCTATTTTTTAAGCCCCCTCACCATCCACATGCAAGCCACACTCGCGGCCCATGCCGTTAAAGCGGGTATCTTCTTCACTCATACCGGCTTCCAGCGGGCGGCTGGAGTGGGTGTCGCCGACTGAGACATACCCCTGCTCCCATAATGGGTGATAGGGCAAGTTGTTGTCTTTTAAGTAATAGTGAATGTCTTTATTGCTCCATTCGACGATAGGGCAGACCTTCACTACGCCTCGTTGCACGCTGACAATCGGCGTATCGGCGCGGCTGGCGCTTTGGCTACGGCGCAAACCGCTGAACCAGCTTTGCACCGAAAGTTCATGTTGCGCCCGCACCATCGGCTCGACTTTATTCAGCTGATTATATTGTTTTAAACCTTCGGCGCTGGTCCACAGCTGGCCAAAACGGGCTTCCTGCCAGGCCGGGCTTAAGTCACTGCGATAGACTTTGAGATTCAGCTGTAGCTTGGCCGTCAGCTCATCAATAAAACGATAAGTTTCCGGGAACAGATAACCGGTGTCCGTCAGTACCACTGGCAGATCGGCTTGCACGCTGGTGCAAAGATGCAACATCACCGCCGCCTGGATGCCAAAGCTGGAGCTGAGCATATGGTTGCCCGGCAGTTCTTTTAGCGCAAATGCAATGCGCTGCTGCGCGGTTAATGGCGCAAGCAGTTGATTCAGTTCCAGTAGCGTCTGCTGCTGTGCGGCAGGTTCCAGTTGCAATAATTGCTGATAACTCATGGTGTTAAAACTCCAGCCCTTTTTAGAGATCAAAAGCAGGTACGCAAATCAGGCATGAAAATCAGTTTTACTGACTTTCACTTCAGCCACTACGCCAACCCGGATCACAAAATCACCAAAACATTCACCGTTATTGCGCTCCAGCGACCAGCGGCCAATCAGACCATCCAGCGCGGCCAGAATTTCCGCTTCGGCGACGTTGTCCAAATACAGTTTTGGAATACGGGTACCGGCGGTATTGCCACCCAGATACAGATTGTATTTGCCAGGACCACGGCCGACTAAACCGGCTTCGGCCAACATGGCGCGACCACAACCGTTCGGGCAGCCGACCACGCGCAGAATAATGTGATCCTCTGCCACGCCATGTTTAGCCAGAATACCTTCAACATGCGTCACTAAAGTCGGTAAATAACGTTCGGCTTCAGCCATCGCCAGCGGACAAGTTGGCAGTGACACACAGGCCATCGAGTTTTTGCGCTGCTCAGTCACGCTGTCTTCAATCAAACCATGTGCGCGGGCAATCGCTTCAATCTGCGCTTTGTCTGCAGCGGCAACACCAGCGATAATCAGGTTTTGATTCGCTGTCATCCGGAAATCACCTTGGTGCATTTTGGCAATTTCCGACACGCCGGTTTTCAGCGGTTTGCCCGGATAATCCAGCAAACGGCCGTTTTCGATAAACAGCGTTAAATGGTGTTTGCCATCAATGCCTTCAACCCAACCAAAGCGGTCGCCGCGATGGGTAAATTCATAAGGGCGGCTTGGTTGAAACTTCACGCCGACGCGCGCTTCCACTTCCTGTTTAAAGGTGTCGACACCAATGCGGTCGATGGTGTATTTGGTTTTGGCGTTTTTGCGGTTAACCCTGTCACCATAATCACGCTGCACAGTTACCACATGTTCGGCGACTTTCAGCACATGTTCGAGGCTGATAAAGCCAAAGTCTTCAGCGCGACGCGGGTAAGTACCTTTGTCGCCGTGGGTCATGGCGAGACCACCCCCAACCAACACGTTAAAGCCCACTAACTGACCATGTTCGGCAATAGCGACAAAGTTTAAGTCGTTGGCATGCACGTCAATGTCGTTGTGCGGCGGAATAACTACTGTGGTTTTAAACTTGCGTGGCAGATAAGTATCGCCCAGCACAGGTTCAGTCTCAGTGGTTTCGACCTTTTCTTCATCCAGCCAAATCTCGGCATAAGCGCGGGTTTTTGGCAGCAGATGCTCAGAAATTTTCACCGCCCATTGATAGGCCTGCTGGTGTAATACTGATTCCACCGGATTCGAGGTACACAGCACGTTGCGGTTCACATCCCCGGCGGTAGCAATCGAATCGATACCAATGCTGTTGAGCATTTGATGCATTGGTTTAATGTTTGGTTTAAACACGCCGTGGAACTGGAACGTCTGCCGGGTAGTTAAACGGATACTGCCGTACATGGTTTTTTCAGTGGCGAATTTGTCGATCGCCAGCCACTGCGTTGGAGTAATGATGCCACCTGGCATCCGCGCCCGTAACATCACGTTATGCAGCGGTTCTAGTTTTTGCTCGGCGCGTTCGGCGCGGATATCGCGGTCATCCTGCTGATACATGCCGTGAAAACGTACCAATAAGAAGTTATCGCCGGTGAAACCGCCGGTAATTTCGTCTTTTAAGTCGGTGGTAATAGTGCCGCGTAAATGATGGCTGTCAGCTTTTAACCGTTCGTTATCAGACAGCGCACCCTGCACTTGCAGCTCAGGGTTAATTGGATACTGGCTCATTAATACACATCCTTCTGATAACGTTTAGATTCACGCAGTTGTTCTAAATAATCGGCGGCCGCTTCTTCAGTCAATCCACCATGGGTTTGCGCAATTTGCAGCAATGCCTGATGCACGTCTTTGGCCATTTTGCTGCCATCACCACAGATATACAGATGCGCGCCTTGCTCTAACCAGGACCAGACTTCAGCGCCTTTACCTAACAGTTTATCCTGCACATAGACTTTTTGCGCTTGGTCGCGGCTAAACGCCACATCCAGTTTGCTAAGCACCCCACGTTTTAAATAATCCTGCAGTTCCACCTGATACAAGAAATCCTGGGTGAAATGCGGGTTACCAAAGAACAGCCAGTTTTGGCCAGTCGCACCCGCGTTATCGCGCTCTTGCAGGAAAGCCCGAAACGGCGCAATACCGGTGCCTGGGCCAATCATAATCACTTGTGTGTCGTGGTTTGGCAGGCGGAAATTATCATTGTGCTCAACAAACACTTTCACCTGCTGGCCTTCAGCTAACCGCTCAGCCAAAAAGCCCGAGGCGCCGCCTAAATGGGTGTGACCAAAGCTATCAAAACGCACTACACCCACGGTTAAATGCACTTCTTCGCCCACTTCTGCCTGGCTGGAAGCAATTGAATATAAACGCGGTTGTTGTTTACGCAGGCTATCGATTAACTGCTGCGCGCTTAACGATCCCGGGAATTGCAGCACCACATCGGCGGTTTGATGCTGCGCTAAAAATTCGCGTAACGCAGTTTTATCGCTGGCCAGTTGTTGCAATGCAGCATTGCCGGTGGCGGCTGCGTATTTTTCGACAAAAGACGGGTAGGACTGGGTCAGTTCAAGCTGTTCAGTCAGCAGTTGCTGCACGGTATGCTCAGCGCCATCAAACTGTACTTTGCTGTCGGCAGCAATGCCGGTGGCGGCCAAAATGGCGCTGACCACAGCCGGATCGTTGTGGAAATACACGCCCAGCGCATCACCCGGCTGATAGGTTAAGCCGGAATCCGCTAACGAAATTTCAATATGGCGCACGTCTTTGGTCGAATCACGGCCGGTGATTTTCTGATTCACCGACAACTCTGCCAATAACGGATGCTGTTTGCTGTACAAACTATGGTGGCCATCAGTCGCACCTGGCCAGGCAATCACTTGCGCGGAAGGGGCTGAATTGGCGGCTTTGAGTAACGGTTCGAACTGGGTCAAAGCTTGTTGTTGCCATTCGCTCGCTGGTGCGTCGTAATCAACATCCAGCAGCGCCGCAGGATGCAACCGTTTGGCGCCTAAAGAGGCCAGTTTGCTATCAAAATCAACGGCGGTCTGGCAGAAAAACTCATAAGAGCTGTCGCCCAAACCCAGCACGGCATATTGCAGTTGTGGCAATTGTGGCGCTTTTTTGCCAAATAAGAACTTGTGGAAACTTACGGCCGATTCCGGCGGTTCGCCTTCGCCATAAGTAGAAGCAACGATGATCAGGAATTTTTCCTTCACCAGCGCATTGGTTTTGTAACTGGCGATATCACTGAAGACCACGGCGAAACCTTTGCTTTCAGCGGCGGCTTTAATTTTGTTAGCCACGGCTTTGGCGTTGCCGGTTTGCGAAGCGTATAAAATGGTGAGTGTTGACGCTTCAGCCACTTGTGTTGCCGCAACTGTGGCCGCAGTTTGACCGGTAAATTGCGCAGCAGCCGCCAGATAACCACTGACCCAGGCTTGCTGGATGGGATTAAGCTGGCTAACCAGCGCCTGTAAATCTTTAACTTGCTGCGCACTTAGCGGACTTGCTTGTGCGGTCAGTGAAGCCAGAAGCATAACAACACCTATCTCTAATCAATTGCCTGCATTTTAGCCGTCTATACGGATAAATCTGAAAGAATCGATCTTTCCGGCTTATGCAAATTAGTTATATGGATGGCTCAGTCTGACATAGAGTCTGACATAGTGTGGATCTGAGCCGATCCTCTGCAACGGACGCAGCAACTGTCACAGCAAAAACAGGCGAATCTGACTACTATTTAGCATTTGCCACTATATTAGATAGTGTTCATGAAGGGTTCACTTGCCGAATGTTATTTAAAAACAAAGATTTAAAGCTATGGCACAGGCTTTGCGTTGCCAGCTTATCAACCACAGAAGGAATTCGAATATGAAAACGCTGATCGCTACTGCCCTGTTAACCTCCTTATCGATGTCAGCCACTGCTGCTGACAACTGCTCGCTCCAATTTAAAGATGATTTAGTCATTGCCCCAACCAGCGTGCATTTAGAGCGCTCGGAAAAACAGTTGTGGCGCATTAACGCTGATGGCCAGTTGTGGCTTGACGATCAAAAAGTTAGTACCGATGCCAAAACCACCGCGGCCTTGCAGCAATATCAGTCAGGTTTGCGCCAGCAAAGTAAAGAAACCGTATTGTTAGTGGGCGATGCCATGCAACTGGCCTCTGACGCAGTGGGCAAAGTAGTTGCCGGTTTTGGGGTTGATAACAGCCAACTGCAAAGCTCAGTCGACCAGGCACTTGATGGCCTCAAAACCAAAATCGACCATCTGGTGATTTCCAACGGTGATGAAATCCGCATTAACGGCAGCCACATTAGTCAGGCCGATGGCAAGCTAGCCGCCGAATTTGAGCAAGCAATGGATCAATCCATTGCCCAACTGACCGGCGCCGTGATGATGACGATGGGCCAGGCGATGATGCAAGGCGAAGGCAATTTTGAGCAAAGAATGGAAAAATTCGGCCAAAAAATGGAAACCTTCGGCAATGAAATCGAAGTGGAAATGGAAAGCCGCGGTGATGTGCTGGAACAACGTGGCAAAGCGATTTGCCACAATTTGCAGCAGCTTGATGCGTTGGAGCGCCAAATTCAGGCCGCGGTACCACAAATGGCGGCATACGACTTAATTGATACTACTAAAGAAGGTATCAAAAATCCGCTGAAAAACTCAGCAGGTCAGACCGAATAGCCAGTTTGTTTGAAAACAGTTAAGCTCCTAACCACGATTTGCCGCACTGATGTGCGGCGTTTTTTTGGAGCTTCCCTATGACCAACAAAAACATGACCATTAAACGAATTTTACCGGGTAACAGGTATTCAGAAGCGGTGATCGCCGGTGGTTTTATTTACTGCGCCGGCATGGTGCCAGAGCACACTGGTGGCGATATTGTGGCGCAAACCAAAGACGTGCTGGCACAGCTGGATACGCTGTTAGCAGAGTGTGGCACCGATAAATCCGCAGTGGTCGATACGGTGATTTATCTGGCCGATATGGCTGATTACACCGGCATGAATATGGCCTGGGACAGCTGGATTGCACCAGGTCATGCTCCGGCCCGCGCCACAGTGGAAGCGCGATTGGCGAATCCGGCATGGCGGATAGAGATTAAAGTGACGGCTTTTACTGGCTAATTGTTCGTATCGGTAATAGCCGCAGCCTTGATTGCTGCAAACGTATGCAAGCACTGTTGTTGTAAAGGGTAATTGGTCTAAGCTGTGTTGATAATAAAGCCAGTTGCATCTGCGCTGGCATAATCACAACAGGATCAAGACGATGCAACTTTCATTTGTGTATAAGCCACTGGCGCTTTCGATAGCGTTGCTATTGGGCGCTTGTCAGCCCGCCGCTGAAAAACCAACACCAGCCACGTCTGAACCCGCAGTAGCGGTTGAAACGGCCGCAGCAAAGGCTGATCCAGTTCAACAAACTCCAACCAGCAAAGCCTGGTGGCAAGACGCGGTGTTTTACCAAATCTGGCCACGCAGTTTTGCCGATTCTAACGCTGATGGTCATGGCGACTTTAACGGTATCCGCGCCAAAATCCCGTATTTACAAGATCTTGGCGTTGATGCTTTGTGGTTAACGCCGATGTTTGAAGCCCCTTCTTATCATGGCTACGACTTCACCGAGTTTTATAAAGTAGAAGCAGATTACGGCAGCATGGCCGATTTTGAAGCGCTGGTGCAGGAAGCCAAAGCTAAAAATATCCGCATTATCCTCGACTTAGTGATTAACCATATCTCCGACCAACATGACTGGTTTCAACGCTCGGCCGCCGGTGAAGCGCCGTATAAAGACTATTTTATCTGGCGTGATGATTTACCGGTAGATGGCTGGGGACCGGCCTGGGATGCCAGCAAAGTCGACCCCAAAGTGGTCTGGCACTTTAACCCAACCCGTAAAGCCTATTATTACGCCGCTTTTGGTGGTTCACAGCCGGATCTCAATCTGACGCATCCTGATGTTATTGCCGAAATGAAAAAAATGGCCAAATTCTGGCTGGATAAAGGCGTGGCCGGTTTTCGGTTAGATGCGGTGCGTTATGCCATTGAAGAGGGGCCGGGCGGCCAGGCCGATACCGCCGGAACTATTGCCTACTGGCAAGATTTCAGCGCTTATGTGAAATCCATTCAGCCGGACGCGATGTTAGTTGGCGAAGCCTGGGCTGACTTGCCGGTTGCTGCCAAATATTATGCTGATGGTAAAGCACTGGACGCCGGTTTTGATTTTGATTTTGGCTATAAAGTGTTGGCGCTGCTACAAAGTGACGGCGGCGTCAAAGCGGAATTTGGCACCATGAATGCTGCCAAAGCCAATGCTGAAAAAAACGCAGTTTCGCAACATGAACTGCAAAAAAATTACCAACAACGCCTCGACGCCGGGGTGCCGATGGGTTATTTCAGCCCCTTTATCACCAATCACGATCAACCGCGGATTGGCTGGCAACTGAAAGGTGATCAGCAAAAAGCCAAACTGGCGGCGGCGATGTTGTTTGCATCCCCCGGCAGCACATATTTGTATTACGGCGAAGAAATTGGTTTAACTCAGGCTTCAGATGCCGAACATATTCAGCGCCGCGCGCCGATGTTGTGGGACAAGTCCTTGCAGGCCGGTTTTACCACGGCGGCTAAATCCTGGGTTGAAGCAGCCGATTTATTCCCACCACAACAAAGCACCACTTGGTGGCAGCCGTTTTTAGCGACGCAGCTCTCAGGTGGCCTGACCGTTGCTGAACAGCAACAACAGCAAAGCTCGTTATGGTCTTTATACAAGACATTGATCCAGCTGAAGAAACAGCGTCCAGAGTTGGGAGTTGCCGGTGCATATCAGGCCACTGCAGATGCGTCTGGTAAGTTGCTGCAAATCACCCGGCAACTCAACGGTAAAAGCACGCTATTTGTGCTGAATCTGTCGGCAGAACCGCTGTCATTAACCGCTGAGCAGTTGCCGGATAGTAGTTTTCAGCTGGTTTGGACGGAACAGACCGATGCGGCTGCAGCAAGCACCCTCGCGCCATGGCAGCTGCGGATTTATCACAACGAATAATCACGCTACGTGATCATGATGAAAAGCTCGAACATAGGCCGCAAGTTTAATCTTGCGGCGTTTCGAGTTGCGTTCGCTGCTGCCTCGGTAAATCAATGATAAAACTGCTGCCTTCACCTGGCGCGCTGACATAACGGATCTGCCCACCATGTTTTTCGACGATGGCTTTACTGATGGTCAGTCCGAGACCGGTACCACCACGGGCACGGTTATCGGCAGCGTCCGACTGGCTAAATGGCTGAAAAATCCGGGCTTTGAAACTATCCGGAATACCGTGCCCTTGATCGGTGACGGTCAGGCGCAACTGGTCCGGTTTGGTCTGTTCCAGATGGATCGAAATACTGCTGTTGGCTGGGGAAAACTTGGCGGCATTTGATAACAAATTCGCCAGTACCTGCATCAGCCGGTCCGGATCGGCCGACAATACAGGATCTGCTGCGTTTACAGCTAATTGAAAACTAACCTGATGTGCATTGGCGTATCCTTCAAGTTCCAGCATCGCATCTTGCAGCAGCTGCGCCAGATCCACCGGTTGAAACTGGTATTCCAGCTGATTCGCTTCGATTTTTTGTAAATCGAGAATGTCATTGACGATGCGCAGCAACCGCTGTGAGTTTTGATTGGCGATTTGCAACATATTCAGCATTTTTGGCGGTGGTTCGCCCACCGTATTGCCGAGAATGAGGCCCAGCGCGCCACGAATGGAGGTCAGCGGGGTACGCAGTTCATGACTGACGGTGGAGACAAATTGATCTTTGAGCTGTTCCAGTCGCTTGCGGTCAGTGATGTCCTGAAACGAGGCAATACCATACGCCAGTTCCCCTGCCGCGTTATAACCCGGCCGCCCCCAGGCTTGCAGTTGGCGGCGCTGGCCATCTTTAATAATTTCGATATCGTCGATGATACAGATTTCACCCCGCAGTGCGCGCATGCCTGGCATATCCTGAATTGGGTAGGGCAGCTCGGTGCCGCTGATCACAACTTTGTCATTGCTTCTGCTATCGGGCTGTAACAACGGGCCAAGCATCGACGTTGCGACATGGTTTTGGTAATACGGCTGGCCATTTTTATCGCGCACCAGTACGCCAAGGGGTAAATCGTCGATCCATTGCCGAAACTGGTGTTTGGTGGTGACTTTACTGGCTTCGTTGTAGGAAAGCAGTGCGCGGATCACCACAAAAAACATCACAGAATTGACAATGATATAGGTCGCCCACGACGATGCCTGCTGCAAATACACATTGGCATCCACCTGCAGTTGGATCAGGCCAATGACAAAACCAAAGGCGAGCAGGCTTAACGTCACCAGCGTTAGCAGCGCCAATGCAATGGCAACTTTGATTGAATACAGCACATGCGCCATTAGGCAACTGGCGACCAGCCACCAGACGCCGGGCGATGCTATGCCAAAAGTGAAAATTCCCGGTATGCCAATCAACCAGAAGGTAAACAACAACAACCCGGATTTTAGCTGTAAGGACAAACGTTTAGTGTTGAGGGCGATCAGAATGATCAACAATCCATAAGCCAAATGCAGGTTGTAAATGGGTAACCAACCGCTGGTGAGTGACCGTGATACCGACAGCGGCACGCCAATCAGAATGATGAGAATAAAACTGCGCCAGATGGAATCGGCAAAACGGTGTTTGATTGCCAGTAGCTGTTGTTGTAAGTCGGCGCGGGCATCGGCACTGGCAGAATTGGGGGGTACTTTGGTCAAGGGACGATCCGGTAAGCTTTGGCCTGCTTTAAATGTATAGAGTGCGGCAGTATTAGGCAAATCAGTTGTGGTTAATTCTATAGCCTTCAGCCTTGAATATTCGGGGGATATGCCAACTGGTGGCTTTAGCCAAATAAGTCGGGAGTAAAAGGCGTTTGATCGGCTTCCAGGCCGGCATCGGGTTTCCCGGCAAGGCGCGCGGCATCACGGCGGGCGCGGCGATGTTCCAGCAGTTTCAGAATTTTGGCTCGTTCAGCCGCCGGTTTTAGCGGCCAGTTAAAACGTTCTTCCCGCGAGCGCAGACACCCAATGCAATAACCGCGATTATTGCTTTGGCAAACCCCGATACAGGGGTTGGGTAAGTCAAACAGCTCAAGTTGATCCACGCCTGACAGCGCTCCGGCAGCAAAAATAGTGTGTCTATCACCTGAGTCTACTCAATTGTCGGTTGGCTTGCCAGCGTGGCTCGCTTGCCGGATCTGGTTACATTTTTCCCTGAAATACTGTTTATTTAACATGCAATAGCCATTTGAATGGCTATTTTCAGCCAAAAGCAAAAAAACGATTGACTTAGGCCTTTCAGACGGCTATTTCTAATAGCAATTCGCACCAGCTTAGCTGGGCAACCCGATAGCCAAAGTAATTGAAGTTGCAGTGAGGCGACGAGCGAGAGAATCCCCTGAGCATAGTTAACTATGCGATTGGGGTGATAGAGCGAAGTCAACAAAACTGCGGCTTTAAGAACGAAGGCTATTTTAAGATAACCAACAGAGTTATTGTTACCAAAATGAATTTAGTAAACAACCTGAACATTATTGTGGTCCTCGTCGTGGTGATTATTAGTCGCCGCGGGGGCTGCCGTTTGGGTTTCAGATAGACGAAGAAACCAGACACCAGCAAAACCCCCGCACCGAAAGGTCCGGGGGTTTTGTCGTTTTAGAGCCTGTGAAAATTCAGGCAATTGTTAGCCGAGGGGTCAGAGTGAAAGATTTTTGGGGTCAGAGTACTACTCTGACCCCAAAAATCCTGGGCTCTGACCCCAAATGGAAAGGAAAAAGGGTATGACGGGCGCGGAATTAGTGATCAAGTTGCTGACAGAGCATGGCGTGGAGAGCATTTTTGGCTATCCTGGCGGCGCTATCATGCCGATTTACGACGCGCTCTATCAAAGCCCGGTCAAACATTACCTCTGTCGCCATGAACAAGGCGGCGCCTTTTCGGCGATTGGCTTTGCCCGCGCTTCCGGTAAAACCGGCGTTTGTATGGCGACTTCAGGCCCTGGCGCCACGAACCTCATCACCTCGCTGGCTGATGCTTTGCTGGATTCTGTGCCGGTAGTTGCCATTACTGGTCAGGTGTCGCAAGCGGTGGCTGGTACTGATGCCTTTCAGGAAGTTGATGTATTAGGCCTGTCGCTGACGGTGACCAAACACAGCTTTTTAGTGAAAAATGTCAATGACTTAGCCGACACCTTACGCCAGGCCTTTGAGCTGGCGCAAAGCGGTCGGCCTGGCCCGGTGCTGGTTGATATCCCCAAAGACGTGCAACTGGCGCAGGTTGAATATGTGGCGCCACGCACTTTAAGCGCGGTGGAAACTTCGGCCGCCGTAATGCCACAACAACAGCTGCAACTGGCGCGTGGACTCATCGCCAGCGCCAAAAAACCAATCGCTTACATCGGCGGTGGTGTGCATATGGCCGGTGCGTTAACACAACTCAACGAATTCTTAAAAACCACCGGCATGCCAAGCGTCACCACCTTAAAAGCCATGGGCTCGGTGGATAAAACCAACCCATATTATTTAAGTATGCTGGGCATGCACGGCACCCAGGCGGCGAATTTAGCGGTGCAACAAACCGATTTACTGGTGTGTTTAGGCGCGCGGTTTGACGATCGCGTTACCGGCAATCTGCAAAAATTTGCGCCTGAAGCTAAGGTGATCCATATCGATATCGACCCGGCCGAGCTGAATAAATTACGCCGTGCCGACTGCGCTATGCTTGGCGATTTACGCGCCTTGTTACCGCAAATGGCGGTAAAAACCCAATGTCAGGACTGGCAACAACATTGTCTGAACCTGAAGCTGCAACACGGCTGGCGTTACGATCATCCGGGTGAGCGCATTTACGCACCGTTACTGCTGAAACAACTGAGCGAGCGGATGCCGGACAATTCAGTCGTCAGCTGCGATGTCGGCCAGCACCAGATGTGGGTGGCGCAGCATATGAGCTTTAACACGCCGCGTAATCATTTAAGCAGCGGTGGCCTCGGCACTATGGGTTTTGGTTTGCCAGCGGCGATTGGCGCAAAAATCTCCCGCCCGAACGACACCTCGATTGTGGTGAGCGGTGACGGCTCTTTTATGATGAATGTGCAGGAACTAGCCACCATCAAACGCTTCCGGTTGCCGGTGAAAATTGTGGTGATCGACAACCAGCGCCTTGGCATGGTGAAACAGTGGCAACAGCTGTTTTTTAATGGCCGCTACAGCGAAACCGATTTATCCGATAACCCGGATTTTGTGTCTTTAGCCGCCGCTTTTGCCATTCCGGGCCATAGCATCAGTCGCAAAGACGAAGTTACCGATGCATTGGATGCCATGTTCACCTGGCCCGGCCCGTATTTATTGCACGTTCGCATTGATGAAACCGACAATGTTTGGCCGTTAGTACCGCCAGGCGCCGCCAACCACGACATGATGACCGATTTACCTTATAGCGAGGCAACATAATGAGCACGCAACATACATTAACTATCCAGACCGGCTTTGAAGTGGTAGCGGTCGAGCGGTTATTGCAAGTCACCCGTTACCGCGGTTTTCAGCTGTGCGGCCTGGAAATGAAGCCCATGGCCGATATGAGTGGTTTATTAGTGACTTTAAATATTCTCAGCGACAAACCAATCAGCCTGCTGACGGCACAGCTGAATAAGTTATACGATGTGCAACATCTGGAATTGCATGCACCAGCAACGGCCGCGCTGCGGGCTTGATGGGGGGGCTTTCGGCGTGTTCGGCGTACTACCGCTGACGCGGTGAGTACGCCCTACGCTCGATGGAAATACGTTTTATCAAAAACTCGTCGTACCACCGTAGGGCGTACTCACCCGAAGGGTAGTACGCCGCATAGTGGCATAAAACGAATTCCCGGTTGTGATACATCGGGTATTGCCGGTGGTGGATGGCGCTGCGCTTATCCACCCTACGCATTAAAATGCATGAAATGGTGAAATGGTGAAATGGATTACGGCGTTAAAAGCTGGATGATGTCCAACTTCAATCACCGTAGGGCGGATAAGCGAAGCGCCATCCGCCACCAAAGCCAGATGTATCGATGAAACAATAAAGATCTTTGGGGTCAGAGTACGACTCTGACCCCAAAAGTTCCGAAGCTAGAAAAGCTCGACCCATAACAGCACGGGCAAAGCCCGGCACGACTATCGCCACAGGCGATGGCAACCAACCAAGTGGCCCTGAACCATATACGTATACTTCGCTGACGAGCCTTGAACAACACGTCAGCTTTAAATTCAAGAAATGCAGGAGTAAACCGCATGCCTAAATTACGTTCAGCCACCACCACCGAAGGCCGCAATATGGCGGGCGCCCGCGCGTTATGGCGCGCTACCGGCGTCAAAGACACCGATTTTGGTAAGCCAATTATCGCCGTGGTGAACTCTTTTACCCAATTTGTGCCGGGCCATGTGCATTTACGCGATCTCGGCAAACTAGTCGCCGAAGCCATTGAAGCAGCGGGCGGTATCGCCAAAGAATTTAATACCATCGCCATCGACGACGGCATTGCGATGGGCCACGGCGGTATGTTGTACAGCCTGCCTTCGCGTGAAATCATCGCCGACTCAGTCGAATATATGGTGAACGGCCACTGCGCCGACGCCATGGTCTGTATCTCCAACTGCGACAAAATCACGCCAGGCATGCTGATGGCCGCGCTGCGCCTCAATATCCCGGCCATTTTTGTCTCTGGCGGGCCGATGGAAGCCGGTAAAACCAAGCTGTCTGATCAAATTATCAAGCTCGATCTGGTCGACGCCATGGTGTCAGCCGCCAACCCCAATGTCAGCGACGAAGACAGCGAAAAAATTGAAAAAAGCGCCTGTCCGACTTGCGGCTCCTGCTCGGGCATGTTCACCGCCAACTCGATGAATTGTTTAGTCGAAGCCTTAGGTTTAGGCCAACCGGGCAATGGCTCGATGCTGGCGACTCATAGCGATCGTAAAGCGCTGTTTATCAGTGCCGGTTCGCGCATTATGGATCTCTGCAACCGCTGGTATAAAAACGATGACGTCAGCGCGCTGCCACGCTCCATCGCCAATAAAACCGCTTTTGAAAACGCCATGATGCTGGATATCGCGATGGGCGGCTCGACCAATACCGTGCTGCATTTACTCGCCGCCGCCATTGAAGCCGAAGTCGATTTTGGCATGAACGATATCGACCGCCTCTCGCGCATCGTGCCGCATTTATCCAAAGTGGCGCCGTCGACGCAAAAATATCATATGGAAGATGTACATAGAGCGGGCGGCGTCATTGCCATTCTGGCCGAACTGAACCGCGCTGGTTTATTAAACCCAAATACACCGCACGTAGCAGGCAGCTCGCTCGGCGATGTGTTAGAACGCTTTGACATCATGACCACCCAGGACGAAGCGGTAAAAGAATTCTACCGCGCAGGCCCAGCTGGCATTCGCACCACCCAGGCATTTTCGCAAAGCTGCCGTTACCCAAGTCTGGACGACGACCGCGCTGAAGGTTGTATCCGAAGCTTGGAAAACGCCTATTCGCAAGACGGCGGTTTAGCGGTGCTGTACGGCAACTTAGCGCCGAACGGTTGTATCGTGAAAACTGCTGGCGTGGATAAAGACAACCTGGTGTTTAAAGGCGTGGCGCGGATTTTTGAAAGTCAGGACGATTCAGTCGCCGCCATTCTGGCAGGTCGTGTGGTGGCTGGTGACGTAGTGATTATCCGCTACGAAGGGCCAAAAGGCGGCCCGGGTATGCAGGAAATGTTGTATCCAACCAGCTACTTAAAATCGATGGGTTTGGGCAAAGCCTGCGCCTTAATCACTGACGGCCGTTTTTCTGGCGGCACTTCTGGCTTGTCGATTGGCCACGTGTCACCGGAAGCGGCCAGCGGCGGCGCCATCGCGCTGGTGCAGGAAGGCGACGGCATCGATATCGATATTCCAAACCGTTCGATTCAAATTCGCATTGACGACGCCGAATTACAGCGCCGCCGCGAAGCGATGGAAGCCAAAGGCAAATTGGCGTGGAAACCGGTTGACCGTGTACGCTCAGTCAGCCCGGCGCTGAAAGCTTACGCCTTATTGGCAAGCTCGGCCGACAAAGGCGCAGTGCGCGATTTATCGAAGCTGGAAGATGTATGAGTCAAGCGGCCTTAAAAACTTCAGTGGTGTTGGTGGATCCGGCGGCTGAAATGCAGGAGGTTGAAGCTCCTGCATCTATCCGCAATCCGAATTATCCGCCAAGCGCTTTAACCGAAAGCGAAGCGCTAACCCTGCAACAGCAGTATTTACGCGAAATTCTGCTGTCGCCGGTGTATCAGGCTGCGGTCGAAACGCCGTTGCAAGCGATGCCAAAACTGGCGCAGCGGCTGGGTCATCACGTGTTTTTAAAACGTGAAGATCACCAGCCGGTGTATTCGTTTAAGCTGCGCGGCGCTTTTCATAAACTGCATAAAGTGGCGTTGCAAAATCCAACCGCCCAGGTGGTGTGTGCCTCGGCTGGCAATCACGCTCAAGGCGTCGCGATGTCAGCCAGCAAGCTCGGCCTGAATGCCACTATTGTGATGCCCATCACCACGCCGGAAATTAAAGTGGCGGCGGTGCGGGCTCGTGGTGGCCATGTGATGCTGCACGGCACCGCGTTTGACGAAGCCAACCGTTTTGCCATTGAACTGGCGGCAACCCAGGGCGCGGTGTACATTCCGCCGTTTGACGATGCCGACGTCATCGCTGGCCAGGGCACAGTCGCCAAAGAATTATTGACCCAGCACAACAAGCTCGACGCGGTATTTATCCCGGTCGGCGGCGGTGGTTTGCTGGCGGGGATGGCGGTCTATATCAAAGCCGTGCTGCCGAATGTGCGGGTGATTGGCGTCGAACCCGATGACGCCAATTGTTTAGAAGTGGCGATGCTCAACGGCGCGCCAGTGACCTTGCCTAGAGTTGGCTTATTCGCCGACGGCGTGGCAGTAAAACGCATTGGCAGTGAAAACTTTAAGTTAGCGCAGCTGTATTGCGACGATGTGGTGACCGTATCCAGCGACGAAATCTGCGCCGCGATTAAAGATATTTTTGAAGACCTGCGCGCCGTCGCCGAACCAGCCGGTGCCTTGGCACTGGCGGGACTTAAAAAATACGCCGCTACCGCCGATCACAGCCAAAACTTCGCCGCTGTGCTGTCGGGCGCGAATCTTAATTTTGATACGCTACGCTACGTGTCCGAGCGCTGCGAACTCGGCGAGAAAAAAGAAGCGGTGTTCGCCGTGACCATTCCGGAAGAAAAAGGCAGTTTCCGCCGCTTCTGCGAAACCCTCGGCGGCCGCGCCATCACCGAGTTTAACTATCGTTATGCTTCGGATAACAAAGCGCATATTTTTGTCGGCATTAAACTGCGCAGCGGCGCGGAAGAGCTAAAACAAGTCACCCAGGCGCTACTCGACGCCGGTTACGACTTCCAGGATCTCTCCGACGACGAACTCGCCAAACTGCACGTGCGCTACATGATCGGCGGCATGCCACCGCGCTTGGTGCAAGAGCAGGTGTATCAGTTTAACTTCCCGGAATACCCAGGCGCGTTAATGAACTTTCTCAACACCTTGGGCGAAAAGTGGAATATTACTTTGTTCCATTACCGCAACCATGGCGCTGCTACTGGTGATGTATTGGCAGGGTTTGAGATTGCTGATCCGGCTGAGATTGAAGGGCATTTGGAGGCTTTGGGGTATCCGTATCAGTTGGTTAGTGGGAATAGGGCTTATCGGACGTTTTTGATGGCTGGGTGAGAACGGAAATTCAAAGCGCAAATAATTTTGCGCTTTGCCGGTTTAATGCTTAAGTCGCTGACGAGTGTTGAATTAGTTAGGGCTTCTGACAAGTCAAAGTTTAGCTTTCTGGCGTTCGAATGATTGCCAGTTTTAAGCGATTCTTTAGCTAGCTGATTGTGTCTTAAAAATTAAAGCCAGTTATGGAGATTTTTTAAGCATCCTTATAGGCAGAGAATCAGTGCTCGACACCAATTGCATGTATTCGTTATTCCTACAATGCTTAATGCACGGTGTCGATCTCGAATATCATGATTAAAGTCCCGAAATTTGACTAATAATGTCATCTATTATTTCATCAATTTTATGGTATTTTCTATAAATCGATTGATGAAGAGAAAGTAATAATTTGAATTCGAGATGACTGCTTTCTTCATAGTATGTTCGTTCAATTTGCTCTCCTTGGAGGTTCAAAATGCAAATGTCTACAATATGTTCTTCATGGTTGCCAAACTCTTCACCTGCCATGTAGCTGTCCACAGTAACAGAACCACTTTTTGTTTTGAATATGAATTCATTGCCTCTCGAAGTTTTTTCCCAACTTATTTTTGATGAATTTGTTTTTTCAAGTAATTTATCAATTAAATTTTTTGTTTTTTCGTCCACGATTTTATCCTTTATTTTTTGTAATGCTTTGAATTTTATTAAGTAGATCTATAGTCATCTCTAACGTACGATTTACTCTGGCTACTTCTTCGCTATCCATTCGTGCCCTCGAGTCTTTTTCAAAGCCATTAATGATGATGTTCAAATTGACTATATGTTCGTTAGCAAATCCGCCGTGATTGTTTTTTATTTCTTCGTTGGAGGAGTTGACTATATCTTGAAGTATTTGTTTTAATTCTTGGATTCGTGGGATGGCTATTTCTCTTTTCCCACTGCGGCAATATATCTGTACTTCCTGCGCCACTTTTACGCCTCTAGCCCAATCGGCTATACACATAAGTAAGAGCACCTGTGATTTTGTTTCTCTGGATGTCTCTGAAATTATTTGTGATTCTTTTCTCATAAGTATTATCTGTGCTATGGCGTATAATAATCCTACAGCAGTACCGAGTGTGCCAGCGATCGATATATATTGAACTTGGAAAGGCGTTAAAGTTAGGCTTGCCAAAAGATAGGATATTACGGCAATTATTATAATAGAGATCATTAGTGAAACTTTCATTTTCTGTGATCCAATTTTTTACTTCTCGAAGTTAGGGGACAACCTGGGCAGCTCTTGCCTTTTGCCGAAAATAGTTTATCCCTTTGGGCTATGTTTTTAACTAAGCCCTTTTATCCTTTACATAAATATCCAACAACCTCGAATGCCCAGACTTCCGTTTATCCATTTCAAATAATTCAGTTGCATCGAACAGCTGTGTAAATGTTGGGAATCCATAAGTACGGGTATCGAAGTCAGGGTATTGCCGTTTGATTAACGAACCACAGCCGCCGACTTGCGCCCAACCTTCGGCGTCGGCGTTGTCGCGTACAGAATTACGTAGAATATTGATTAGACGGGTATCACAACATAAGTCACGTTTTGTTTTCTTATTGCTTTGCCCATTGGACTGTGGCTTGGCTGGTACTATTTCTATTGGCTCTTCGGCTTCTGGTGCGCGCAGTACTTCGGTTCGTATAAAGTCGTCGCATGCGTTGCGAAAAGCTATTGGTGTTTTTTGTTCACCAACGCCAAATACGTAAATTTGCGATTCTTTTAATCTTGAAGCTAATTTGGTGAAATCGCTGTCACTCGAAACCAGTGCAAATGCATCAAATTTGTTGGAGTAGAGTAAGTCCATTGCATCAATAATCATTGCAGCATCGGAAGAGTTTTTGCCTTGAGTGTACGAGAACTGCTGCACTGGATTGATCGCTAACTCATTCAGTGTTTCTTTCCAGTTTTTAAGGTGCTGCGAACTCCAGTCGCCATATGCTTTTTTCACAATAATGTGACCATGTTTGGCAAGCTCTGCTAAAACAGCACCAAGTAGGGAATATTGTGCGTTTTCCGCGTCGATAAGTACGGCAATTTTCTTTTCGGCGTGAATGTCTTTCAAATGGCGCTCCCTGCTGGCCATGCTGCGGTGAGAAAGAATCCATAACGCAGCGTGTCGATGATTTAACCAAACTAAAACAGCTTTTGTAAAAAGACAAACTATTTTTCGGGACTAAATCATCACCACAACTTTAATGTTGCAGCGCAAACCCATCTGCCACTAATGCCTGTTTGGCAAAGCTGCTAATGGCTTTTGTGTCATGATGTGGGATGGTATAAAAACCTAACTGTTCGAACTGGCGGCTGACCTCAAAAAATGCGCCGGTGAGTTTTGGGTTGGTGTTGGTTGGGCCTTGCAGCGGTAGCAGGATATTTTGTGTTTTCAGCACGTCGTTTTTTGCCAAACGGTCGAAACGACCGAGCCAGGTTTGGGCGTGATCCATCATTTTGGTGGCGTTTTGTTGCTGGAAGGCCAGCGGGCGGATCACAAAGGTGTCGTTGGTTTTAGCGACCAGCGGCAAGGTGATCTCTTCAAAACGACCGATCAGCGGTTGCTGTTTAAAATGGGTCAGTTTTTCCGTTTTCAGCTGTGCCCGGATAGCGCGCACCATCAACTGTTCCTGATAGGCTTCGGTCAAAAAAGTACGGTGTACCAGTTGTTCAAATAACTGGTCGGCAATGGCTGCAGATTTTTTATCTACCAGCACAGTGCGAAGGTCTGAATAACGGACCAGCGTTTCCCGTGGTCGCACTAATTCCTGCATCATGGCGACCAACTCTTTGGGTAGCACTGTCGCGGCATAGTCTTTGAGGCGGGTTAATTCGGTTTGCACTGTGTTGATGGTAGTTTTGTATAACTTGCAGTCCACATCTTCAAAAAAATCTGTGACGCGGGCAAAGCGGGCGGGTGCCAGTCGGAATTCAAATACAGCTTGATCGGGGGCGCATAGCACAATGCCGACGTTGGCGAATTCGCCCGTCTGTGCATGAGGTAAAAACCTGACTATTGCGTACTGATACAAAGTTTTCATATCAGAGCCTCCCAAAATTCGTCTGTTCTGAATAGTGCCAAAGTGGCGGTAATCTGAGCCAGATAATCAGGCTCTGCCAACAGCCATTCTTGCGGCAGACTGGCAGCATACTGGGCAAAGCCATGCAGCGCAATCTCTAGCTTGGGATGGTAATAATCACGCCAGAGTTGATCATGCTGCTGGTGAAACCAATAGTGGTAGCTTAGATGCAAAGGCGCGTGTCGGGCAAAGTCATATTGCGGATCAAAAGCCAAATTATGGTCCACGACCACATAATTATTGGCATGCGCATCCAGGAATAAGTTCGGGTTGCCGCTGGTGAGGCTCATGGTGCGATCTTCATTCTTGATCCAATAATCAAACAAAAATAAGTCTTTAGCGAACTGGATGGGCATTTGTTGCTGGAGTGAAGGTGTCAGTTCCAGCAGGCTTGGCAAATGTCTTGATGCAAACACGACGGTGTCACCATCCCCCAGTATGCGGCGGGCGGCGTCGTCATATTTCAGTAACTGCGCCGGTAGATAAGCAATTTGATAGGAGGGAACGTTCAGGCCAAAAGCTGTACCTAAATATGCACAAACCGCTTCATTGATTAAGCCTTTGGTGGTGGCTTGTGGACCTTTGATGTAATAAAGCTGTTCGTCAGACAAGCGACAGAGGTAAGGCTCGGTCCGGCCCTGAGTGGCTTTTTCTTGTAGTTCTTCCACTTCAAGCACTGTCCATTCCCTGCAACTTGTTGTTATTGATTAAAAATAAAGCAGGGGTCTGTTAAGTACAAGCGGTTTTTGTGCAAAGGATAGAAATGGTTGGGTGTCTCCGATCCGCCACTCGTTGCAATCTCTGCGCACCACAACTTTCAAACTCACTTACCAGCAGCAGCTGGCAATCTCTATTGACTGCAAAGAGAGTGATGCTGACATTTCTTCGCACCAGACCAAATTCAGCGCCTCACTGCGCCACCATCAAAAATAGGTAGTAAAGTACCGCAAAATGGTGTTTTAGTTAGATAATGGGTATTAAAGTACCGTTTCTATGCTGATTTGCCTAAAGGCTTGATGGGTACTACAATACCCAATATTCACTAATAATCGACAATATAGGTAAAAAAGTACTTATGTCGGACATTACCAAGTCAATGACTGATGCTGCGATTGTGAGTGAGCTCTATGAGCGTATCGAAACACGCAGAAAAAACAGCAATATAACCCAGGCTGAAATGGCCGAACGCATCGGCATTACCACGAAATCATACCGGGCTATCCAAAAAGGAGTTTGCCGACTAACGACCTTTGTTGCCCTCCTCCGCCAGCTTGATTTAGTTGAAAACTTGAATGGGCTTATATCAACGCCAAAAATCAGCCCACTGCAGATGAAATTCAGTGCATCAACGGCGCAACGACGCTCAGCAGCACGCAAGCTTAAAAATGAGCCTGTGTCAGCACTTTCAACAACTTCACCTTCAACAACTTCACTTTCAACATCAGCACTTGCAACAATAAAGCCTGACAGTACCAGCAAAGACGAAAACCTTCCCACACTGCGGGCTGTGTTACTCGGGCAACGCGAAAAACTGCTGATTAAGGACAAATAATGGTCGCCAGGTACTGCACGGTGCAATTCGACGGGATTGATGTCGGCGTATTAGCCAGAGGAGCTGGCGATACGGCGGCTTCTTTTGAATACATGCCGGATTGGGTTGCCGGTGGCTTTTCAATTTCACCTATTTATATGCCGTTGCAGAAGGGGGTATTTACTTTTGACCGTCTGGATCCAGAAACCTACAAAGGCATGCCCGGCGTTTTCGCGGACTCCCTGCCGGATGACTTTGGTAACGCCCTGATTAACGCCTGGTTGGCGCGACAAGGTCTGGACGCCGCCAGCTTCAGCGCTATTGATCGGTTGTTATATACCGGCAAACGCGGGATGGGCGCGCTGGAATACGCACCGGAACTCGAACAAGGTCATGGTCAATCATTTAACGTAGATCTCACTGAACTCGTCAGTCTGGCGCAAAGCGTGCTTTCAGAGCGTGAGGAATTTGAAGTGTCCATGGCGCAGCACAATGCCATGTCCAATTTAATTCAAATAGGCACCTCTGCTGGCGGTGCCAGACCCAAGGCTGTTATCGCCATTAATAGTCAGCGGACGCAAATACTATCGGGTCAAGTCGATGCTCCGCCGGGTTTTGAACACTATCTGCTGAAGTTTGATGGCATTGACGAAAAGGATAAATCCAAACAGACCTTTGGTGATCCAAAAGGCTATGGCGTCATGGAGTATGTCTACCACCAAATGGCGACCCAATGCGGCATAAAAATGAGCCATTGTGAGCTACTTCGAGAAGGTAAACGACGGCACTTCATGACCAAACGGTTTGACAGGGTTTCGAATCAAAAGTATCACGTCGTGACACTATGCGGCTTGGCTCACGCCGATTTTAAAAAGCCCGGCCACTTTAGCTATGAAGAACTGCTGGCCGTGGCCAGAAACTTAAATCTGAACTATCTGGAGCAAGAGCAGATATTCAGGCGCATGGTATTTAATGTGATTGCCAGAAACCATGATGACCACACGAAAAACACGTCATTTTTCGTCGATGATGAATTTCAATGGGCACTGTCACCGGCCTACGATATCGCCTGGAGTTACAAGGTCGATTCGCCTTGGACAGATCAGCATCAAATGAGCATCAATGGCAAACGGGATCACTTTGTGCGGGACGACTTGCTAGCCGTGGCGAAGCTTATCACTAACCTGGGCCAGCCCAAGGCCAATGATATTATCAATCAGACGTTAGACATTGTGCGTGAATGGCCACAGATGGCGGCACTTGAGGATTTGCCAGAGCGGATGATTAACGAAATTGCAGTGTCACACCGGCTTTGGATCTAGAAATAGGCAATATTCGGTAAAACAAATGTCCGTTTTGCCTGAAAAACAACGATGAAGCGATACCAAAGCACTCCAAAGAACTTCGGCCGCTTTTGACACAAAGAAACGATCTTATGGACAAGCGATTTCTTTGAAGGCGCTATATAACATAGATTTTCCAGAACCAGCGCAGTTAGAATGACGACACGATCGTTCTCCTGCTGGATGTCTGATGCCCAATCGTCGTTATTTTTATGCCACTTTAGCGATTGCCGTGGTGATTTTTATCGCCTGTGTACTGATGGCCGGACCCATGCGGCCGGGGTTGCCGGTGGTTGCAGAGTTGTCAGCGCGGACGGCTTATATTCAAAGTAACCTGGGCTGGTGGCAAATCGGCTGGGGCTTTTGGATGCTCTCGGCGCTCGGGCTATTGCTGTTTTGTAGTTTGCTAGCAACGGCGCTGCCGCAAACGCCAATGCGGGGTTTTGGTCTGACGCTGGTCGCTTTAGGGTTAGTGCCTGATTTAATTGCCGAAGTTTTATATGCTTTTGTGTTTCCTGCCATGCTAAGCGCCGGCAGTTCGGCGGAGATATTACATTTTATCGATCAAACAGCGTTACATCTCACCGGTTTTTTGGGCAACGGTTTGTATAACCTTGGCGGTTTGGTATTAACGGTTTTACTGCTAAATCATCGGCCTGCATTAAAACTATGGCTGTATCCCGGTGTCGTCGCCTGGCTTGCTGGTTTAGGTTTATCAGTAGCAATTATGATGCAGCAATTTGGGTTAGCAGAAATACTGACCGCGTTTAGCATGGCACTGAGCACTTTTTGGTTTGTGTTGATCGCATACCGCTTGTGGGTGAAAGCCGATGTATAGCCTGTTGAAAGTTGTCCATTTGGGTTCTTTGGTGTTATGGCTGGGACCCGCGTTGGGTTCTTGGTTGGTGCTGCGGTATGCAAAGCAGCAGCAAGGTGAACTCGGCACTGCTACGTCTATGGTTTATAAAGTCTTTTTTCTGACATTAACCCTGGAGCATGTGGCATTTTGTACCTTGCTGATCACGGGTGCCTGGATGGCCTTTGGTTATGGCTGGATTGAGATGCCCTGGCTGCAACAGAAGTTGTGGCTGGTGTTGCTGTTGATTGTACCGCTGGAAGTGGCCGATATCTGGCTTGGCAACTGGAAAGTCCAGCAGTTAGTCAACAAGCGCATTGGTGGACAGCAACTTACCACCAGACAACAGGCACTTATTCACTTTTATCATCAGGGCTTCACTTATCTGGCGATCCTGATATTACCTATCACAGTGCTGCTGATTATGTGGTTAGCGGTGTCGAAGCATGCGTTGTTTTGATGGCTTTGGATCTTACCCCACAGCACAAAGCAATCGCCCGCTTAGAAGAAGGCTTACTGCGTTATCAAATAATCTTGGACAGCCACTTTTTTCAGCGACAGGCTTGAAAGAAAGTCTGATAATCAGGTCTAATGCAATCAGCAACAACAAGGAAAATAAAATATGGATTGGCTGTTAGCTGCATTGGCTTTTTTCAGTAGCTTCTTTTGTTTTTTTCCGCTTTATCGCTACTTTTGGCGCCTGATCTGGCGCAACGGCGACGAGTTCGCGCCGGCTTATAAAAAGGATTTTGGCAAAGACCTGGATAGTGCCATTGTCACAAATACCAGAGGAATGGCGGATAACGTTGCCGATCGTTTTGTCTATGCAAGCCTGGCCGTCTTTATTGTGCCGCTGATCCCACATGCATTAGTCGCGACCGGTTTGTTCTTGCTATTGCGGTATTGGTTGAATTAATTTTGGACAGCCACTTAAGTTGCGGTGACGATCTATTTACCGCTCTCCCTTTTTCCTACCTTTAATCAATGAAGCCAAAATAGCTACATTCGTAGCTTATTCGGCTTCATTTGGTGCATCTGGCGCTCAAGACTCTCTCCATTGTGCGAATCCGGGACGCACGGCTTTTATACAGTCCCATTTTCGACACTAAATCTAAACTCACACCTGTCGAAATTAACTCAACCTATTGAAATTAATAAATAAACTATATCTGGCACAAATCTAGCTCTAGTACTGCAGTTGTTTTCAAATGGGTCATGTGATGGACATCATCAAACCGAGGCCAACGGGTGTTGGTAAAAAATGGCTGCTGGCTGGTGTGATAGTGGGATTTTCCGCGGTGTCGTTGTGGGTCTGGTCGGTCGATTGGTGCTGCAATTGCAGCGGCAAGTGCTGGCGGATCACGACCGGCTTTTGAATCAGTTTGCCGAGCAGATCAGTAGTCAGCGACTGCTCAGTACTGAACAGCAGTTGTTGCAGAAAGTCAGTCAGCATATTGCGGTGGGGATTGTGGCGATTGACAGTCAGCGCCTGAGCTGCTTTGCGAAGGCCTGCAGGTGATTAACGAGCGGGCGCAGGGCTTAAATCAGTTTATGAAAAGTTATCAGCAACTGAACCATTTACCGGCACCGGACAAAAAGTTGATTGCGCTTGAGCACATGGTGACGACCGTATGTGGCTTGTTCAACCGTCTGACTAAAAGATCAACTGCCCTAACATTCGGATACCGGTGCAGAGCAGCACAATAGCGAAGATTTTTTTCAGCTTCGTCGCATCTAACTTAGCGGCCAGGGCGGCGCCGACCGGTGCGAAGAGCACGGTGAGGGGTACGATACAACAAAACGCCAGTAGATTCACCAGCCCAACAGTGCCAACGGGCGCGTCATTTGGCCTGTTTCCCAGCACCAACAGGGTGAGTGCGCCGGGTATTGCAATCAGCAAGCCGATGGCTGAGGCCGTACCAACGGCTTTGTGCGCCGGATAGTTATAAAGCGTCAGTAACGGTACCGAAATGGTACCGCCGCCAATCCCGACCATCGAGCTGAAAAAACCAATGCTGCTGCCCATCAGGCGCTGCGCGAATGCTCCAGGCAGCTGCGGAAACAGCGCTGATTTACCGGTTCGAAACAGCATATTAAGCGCAGAGAGCAGCGCAATCACGCCAAACAATAGCGTCAACCATATGCCGTTTATTCGGGTCACGAACCAGCTGCCGGTCAGTACACCAGCGACAATAAAAGGCGACCAGCGTTGAAGTAAGCCAACATCAACATTGCCCTTTCGCCGGTGCGAACGAATGGAGCTGAGCGAGGTTGGGATCATGGTGGCCAATGAAGTGGCGGTGGCCAGCAGCATGGCGGAAGCGGCGGATACGCCAAAACTTTGGAACAGAAAAAACAGCACCGGCACAATCACGATACCACCGCCCACACCCAATAAACCGGCCAGCAGACCGGCAAAGATGCCGGTGGCGGCTAATGCTAAAATGCTGCCAAGGTGAGTGCTGGCAAATTCGATGAGATCCATAGATGACGACTCCTTGTGAATAAAGATGGATGTTTTTACCGCTGCATCGGCATTGACGGGTATTGCCGGTGGCCGATGGCGCTTCGCTTATCGTCCCTACGATTTTTCGTATTAAAACGATGGTTTACCTTTAATGCATCAACAGAAACCCCGTAGGTGCGATAAGCGCAGCGCCATCGCACATTCGTTTTGTGAACTTTTTAATCTGTGGCAGCTGGCCGATGGCGCTTCGCTTATCGTCCCTACGATTTTTCGAGTTAAAA